>BNJT01001601.1_pt1 | contig 92612 bp, 91 predicted proteins | sample 8540491 | NCBI WGS metagenome assembly BNJT01 (sample SAMD00202455, study PRJDB9452) | human saliva metagenome | host: Homo sapiens | reverse complement strand
AAAATACAAGAGACCAAGATCAAAATACTGCAAATGACAAACACCGAAGAAGGCGCCGTTAACGATGACACACAGCCAGGGGTGACACCTCTCAGCCATTGCTCGGTACATCACCCCTCTGTACCCGATCTCCTCACACCAACCACCAACGAACAAACCAACAACGACCACCAACACCGCACCAGGTCCCACCCAGCCCGACGGGACGAATGGCAGCCCTCCGGGCTCGATGAGCAGAACCATGAGAGCTCCGTACACAGAAGCAGTGAACCCGACCGCAATCCACCCTCTACGCAGTCTCCTTGAAGAAACTTGAGGAGCATCTCCCGGAAACCACCCAGGAACCACGAGCCTGCACACCACCGTCGCGATCAACGGTCCGGTCATCACAAGAGGGAACACTTCATACGGAATATGCCCGAATATTGTGTGACCTTCTTGAAGTCCTGCCATCACTCGAGAAGCCGGAGCCATGACAACAATCCAAAGAACCGTCAGAGAAACAGGCCTGCCTCCACCCTCACCACGATTCCTCGTCCTCTCCAGGACGTCGCGAGCACACATTGTCTGCCTTCCACCAGGGGTACATATCCAATGCCTGCGACACTAGCAGTGGGAGCAGTGGAAGGGAACAGTTCTCCGCCTTTCGGCACTGATTTAATAAATCTGTCCAGATAACCTCAGAAGCACTGTCGGGCTACCCCGACCAACGATGTCGGGGCAGCCCGACCTCCAGTACTTCTCACTTGATTCATCAACGGAGATTGACTGACCGACACAGGTCCTGGGATACGCAGTCGCATCGGACTCTCGACACCGACATCCTCTTCAAAGAAGACGTCGATTCAGAGCGTCATCGCACCGCAGAGCTGCCCATCTGCGCGGGCACGAACTCGCCCCAGCCGTCCTCGACGAGGCCGGCCCGCAGGCGCTCCATGGTGGCGTCGAGCTCGGGGGCCTCGGGGTGGCGGGCCGAGGAGAAGGACAGGTCCTCTTCACAGCGGATCGGCAGCACATGCAGGTGCAAGTGGTCAACGCCGTAGCCGGCCACGACGAGCCCGGCCCGGGGCGACTCGAAGACGCGCACCTGCGTGGCGCCGATGCGCTTGGCGACCACGGCCAGGTGCGCCACCACGTCGTCGGGCGCGTCCACGTAGGAGTCGACCTCGAGCCTCGGGACCACGAGGACGTGCCCGTCGGTGTGCGGCTCAATGGTGGCGAAGGCGACGCAGACCTCGTCCGCCCACACGAAACGGCCGGGGATCTCGCCCTCGATGATCTTGGTGAAAATCGTGCTCATGGCCCCATTGTCCCCCAGCCGCGCCCGGTTCCGTCCAGGCCCTGTCCCGGCTCAGGCCAGCAGCCACAGGGAGCCGTCGGGGATGATGGCCTCCGGGGTGCCCTTGGGCGCGGCGCCGCGTGAGGCGTCCTCGTCCAGCAGGGCGATGACGGTCGCCCGACGGCGGCCACCGCCCTCCACGGCGGGCGTCACGGTGCCCCGATCACGGATCCGCACCCGGCTGTCCAGCCCGATGCCGGCCCGCTCCAGGCGGCGCAGCGTCTCGGCGTCGTCCTGGATCCGTCCGACGACGCCGTCGGAGCCCACCGGCAGGGTCTCCAGACCCACGAGGTCGGGCACGATGAGGCGACCGTCGGCCGTGGGGATCGGATCCCCGTGCGGATCACGGGTGGGGTGCCCCAGGACCGCGTCGAGCCGCTCCAGCAGCCGCTCGGAGACGGCGTGCTCGAGCTCCTCGGCCTCGGCGTGCACCTCGTCCCAGCCGAAGCCCGAGCCGGGTGACCAGATAGGTCTCCAGGATGCGGTGGCGGCGGATCATGCCCATGGCCCGGCGGCGCCCCTCCTCGGAGAGGGTGACGGCCTTGTAGGGCTCATGGACGAGCAACCCCTCCTCCACGAGGCGAGCCACGTTCTCCGAGGCGGTCGAGGGCGCCACCTCCATGCGTTTGGCCAGGCCGGTGACGGAGGCGCCCGCGCCGCCCCACTCACAAGCGGCCCATACGACCTTGAGGTAGTCCTGTGTGACGGTCGAGTCCCCCGCCACCGAGGACTTCCCGCCGGATCCGCTCGGCGCCCTCCGCTCCAGGGGCGCAGTCACCCGAACAGCCTCGCCAGCTGGCCGCCGAAGGCGATGACGATGGTGAGGACCACCGCCAGGTACATCGCCGCCATGATCCACCAGCGGGCCTTGAGCAGGTCGAGCGCCAGGTTGTCGCGCAGCCCCAGGTGCCCGCCGGCCGCGGCCCAGGCCCAGGAGTGGGCGGCCACCGGGATGGTGATGGACCAGATGACCATGCAGAAGGGGCAGAGCTTGCCGAAGGTCACGATGGAGACGGACAGGAACCAGATGACGAAGGCGATCCCGCCGAGGCTGCCGGCGCTGAGCCCCCACCACATCCAGCGCGGCAGGCGCGCGCCGCTGAGCAGGACCATGCCGATCGCGGCCAGGGCCCCGAAGGCGATGGCCCCGATGAAGGAGTTCGGCACTCCCAGCAGGTTGCCCTGCCACACATTGAGGGAGTCGCCGCAGGACACCAGGGGGCTGACGTCGCAGACGAGCTCCGCATCCGGGTTACGCAGCAGGTCGAGCTGGGAGCTGATGAGCTCCCAGCAGGCGAGGATCCCGATGAGCGCACACACGGTGAGCAGCCAACCGAATCCCCGCTCGGCCCCGGAGCGCCGCAGCCAGGCGGGGCGTGCGGCCGAGTCGTCGTCGGCATCACGACGGGTACGCCGGTCGAGCTCCTGAGCGGGGGCGGAGCCCAGGTAGGACTCGAGCTCCTCCTCACTCATCTCATCGATCTCGGCATCTGTGGGCATGCGCGACATCGTCAGTCTCCTCACCGATAGTGCGTCAGCAGTTCTTCTGGGCATTGTGGGGCTATCAGGACGAGAGCGTATGCCACGACGGTCGCCCGCGCCCTACCTGTCCGAAAGATTGTTCTCCCCCTGGGGATCGGCCCCCTCCTGCGACTGCGAGGCGTCCTCAGGCCTCGTGCCCTGCTGAGCCTCGGTCGGCGTCGGCACCGGTGTGGCCGACGCCGACGGCCCCGGGGTCGAAGCCATCGTGGCCGTCTTCTGTCCCGGGGCGATTCCGGGAACAGGCCGCCACGCCCCCACCGTCACTGAGGCGTCGGAGTGAAGGATGACCGCACGCCAGGCCACCAGCGCTCCGGTGGAGTCGAAGGACATGACGTGGAGGAAGGCGTCCTCGGTGACCGAGCCCAGTGACGTGCCACCCTTGCCCGCCCCCGAGATGATCCCGGTGACGGGATGACCGGTTCGGGGACTGATCGCCGTAGTCATCCCCCGCTCGGCGTGGACGTGCCCGGCCAGGAGCAGCGGCGCACAACCCTCCTTCGTGAGCGTGTCGAAGGTGGCGGGCTGGTGGATGAGGACGACGTCGACCGGCGTGCCCCCGCAGCTGACCTTGGCCAGGCGGGAGGCGATCTTCTCGGTGGTCTCGCCGCCGCGAGGCTTGGTACCCGCCGCCGTCGTGCGCTCGGCGTCGTCGTGACCCAGGACGGTAATTCCGGCGACCGTCTGGACCGAGCCGTCGGTGACGGTCCACCCCTGAGAGCGCAGACGGGCTGCTGTGGCGTCGGAGTCATGGTTGCCGATGGTGGCGACCTTCTTCGTCGAGCTCGGGACCGCCTGGGTCAGCGCGTCGACGCACACCCGCTCCGGATCCGATCCGGTCATGGTCAGGTCGCCGTCATCCATGTGGATATCGGCGCCCGAGAGCTGGTCGAGGACCCCGGAGAAGGCGATGACGTCGAGGTTGCAGTGCAGGTCAGTGGTGAGCACGGCCGTCTTGCGTCCACGCTCGGGCACTGAGCGGGCTCCCGTCACCGAGATCGAGGGCGTCGCGGTGGCCCTCGGGCTCTCAGACGGCTGCGGGGCGGCGTCGGCCTCCGGCTTGGGGGCGGCCTTCACCAGAGTCTTCGCGGAGGACGCCTGGACCCGGGCCTGAAGGTCCTCGGTGTCCACCTTTCCGTCGGCGGCGGTGACGTCCACCAGCCCCTCAGTCTCCTCGGCGGCCTTCCATGCGGCCCGTAGGTTGGTATCCGCCTTGGCGTAGAAGCCTTTATTGGTCTCCACGAAGGTACGCGCCTTGGACCCGTAGGCGGTGACGACGTCGGCGATGCGTCCTGAGAAACGGGCCTGGGCCAGCGGGGTCCCCTCCAGCACGGACAGGGTGGAGCCCGGAGAGGTGGCGGTGCGCATGGCCGGCACCAGGAGGGAGGTCACGGTGGCCACAGTCGCGGAGAGCGCCACGGTCGTCGCCCAGCGGTGTGAGACACCGGCTCGGACGGTATCGCGCCAGGGCTTGGTCGGTGCCAGGCGCCAGGCGGCCACACAGCACAGGAAGATCGCCTCGATGACTCCGGCCCGGCGCAGGGCGTCGCCGGCCAGCCCATAGAGGCCCTGCCGGATCGTCAGGTCGGGGTGGGAGACCAGTGAGAGGTAGGAGGTCGCATCGGAGGACAGGGACTGCCCCACACTGGCTGCGTTGGCCGTATCGGGTGTCGGATCACCCGGGATCTCCCCCAGGACCACCTTGACGCCGAGGACCCCGGCAGGGGACTCCATCGACGCGGTTCCCAGCGGCCCGAGGTCCAGCGTGACGGTGGAGTCCAGGGTCGTCGACCAGGTCGCCTCGTGCGGACCGACCGGCGTCGAGGCCGTCGCCGTGGACAGTCCCAGCAGGAGGGAGACCGTGCTGGAGGCCAGGATCATCGCCGCCGTGCCGATCACCGTGCGGGTGCCGGGGCGACGACGACGCCACCAGATGCGCGGTAGCAGCACCACCGTCACGACCAGGGCGCAGCAGCGCCGTACGGCCGTCAGCAGGCCGTCCCACGGGTCTCCTGCTCGTTCGGCGATGCCGGTGCCGGCCTTGGTATCAGGATCTGAAGACGTCCGAACCACGGCTCACCTCAGAGACGAGCACCCAGCGAGACCTGGGAGGCGGGGTCCTCACCGCTGTGCGTCTGAGAGGCGATGAGGCTCGCCAGGGAGGTGACGTAGGCGACGGTGTCCTGCCAGCCGCTCACGGCCTGGCAGGGCACGCCCAGAGCCTTGACGGGGTAGTCGTTTCCCTCCGGGTCCAGGCGGTCGCCGACGAAGATCATCTCCTCCAACGCGATACCGGTCATCTCCGCCAGGCGCTTCATGCCGTAGGCCTTGTCCACTCCCTTGAGGGTGATGTCGACGCTCGTGGAGCCGCCGGAGCGGACCTCCAGATCCGGAAGGAGCGGGGCGACGGCGTCACGCAGGGCGGCCTTCTTCTCCCCCATGGGGTCCCAAGAACGTTTGGCGTCCAGGGGGGCCTCCTGCCCGAGGGCCGAGAAGGTGATCTGGCTACCGCGGTCCTCCAGGATCTCCCCCCAGGTCTGTTCCTCCCACAGGCCGAGGCGACGGGCCTGCGCCTCGACGATCTCGAAACCGGTGCGGATCTGCTCAGGAGTGAGGTCGTTGGCGTAGACCAGCGTCCAGGCGTCCTCATCGCGATCGGCGCGGGATGGGTCGTAGGTGTAGTAGCGCGTCCCGCAGGTGGGCATGAGGTGGAGCCGGGAGAGCTCGTCGGCGTCGGCGTCGAGGTGGGCCAGGACCTGGTCGCGGAACTGCCCCACCTGTCCCCCGGAGATGATGCAGACGGGGACGACGTCGAGCAGCCGCCTGAGCGCTGTGGCCATCGCCGGTGGCATGGCCGACTTCGAGGGCGCCAGCGTGTCGTCGAGGTCGAAGGCCACCAGACGGGGCAGCACCCGGGGGCTCACATCAGTCTGAGTCATAGGCGTATTGTGTCCCACCCGCCTGGAAACCGGCCGAACCGGGCCCCAGACGGGTGGTGGAGTCAGTCTCTCTTCTCAGTGGATCTCGCCAGCGGATCTCAGCGGACCGACGCCGGTCAGTCGGCCTGCTCGGGGTGGAGCATGTGCTCGCGGGCCCGCGCTGAGGCCTCGGCCCGGGCGTCACGGTCCTCGCGGCGTCCGCGTGAGATGAGTGCGGTGATGGACACCGCCAGGCCACCCCAGATGATGACGATGGCGAGCAGCATGATGAGCACGGCGATTCCGGTCATCTCAGTCCTCCTCTTGGGGATCGGCCTCCAGCTTGAGGGCCTCGAACTCATCCACCGGGGTCTTCCAGGGGATGAGGCTCATGACGGCGCTGCACAGGGCGACCACCAGCAGCATCCCCCATCCGAAGACCATGACGAAGCCGCTGGAGTAGGCCTCCGACTCATATCCTTCGGACAGATACGTCCACAGGGTCTGGAAGAACATGTATCCCAGCAGGACGGGGACGACGGCACCGACGAGTGCCCGCCACCACAGGCCGATCATCCGGGACTCGGAGACGGCATTGAGGTGGTCCTGAAGCAGCTCTGGTGCGCCGCAGGACCCAGGCGACCACCACGCACATGATGATGGCCGAGGCGACCACGCCGATGTTGTTGATGAAGGCGTCCACGACGTCGAGATCCGGCAGGCCCGAGCTGGTGGCGAACAGGACGAAGGACAGGACGGCGGCCGGGACGCCGACGACGAGGGAGGCCGCCTTCGGAGTCAGGTCGAGCTTCTCCCCCACGCCGGCGGCCACCACCTGGATGATGGAGATGAAAGGAGGTCAGCCCCGCCATGGAGAAGGAGGCGAAGAAGAGCACCCCGAAGAACGCGCCTCCGGGCATCTGGGCGATGACGGTGGGGAAGGTGACGAAGGACAAGGGAGGGCCCGGTGATCTTCATCTCGCTGATCCCGACGTGCTGCGTGTGCGCCATGAAGCCGAGGGTCGCGAAGACGCCGATGCCTGCGAACAGCTCGAAGGAGGAGTTGGCGAAGCCTGCCACCAGGCCGGTTCCCACGAGGTTGGAGCGGCGCCGTTGGAGGTAGGAGGCGTAGGTGAGCATGATGCCGAAGCCCACTGACAGCGAGAAGAAGATCTGCCCGAAGGCCGCCATCCACACCTGGTAGTCCAGCAGGGCGGACCACTTGGGCGTGAACAGCGCATTGAGCCCCTCCCCCGCACCCGGGAGCATGAGAGCGCGCACCACGAGGGCGGCGAACATGAGAACCAGCAGCGGCAGGAAGATCTTGTTGGCCCTCTCCACGCCCCCACTGACTCCCAGGGCGGTCACCACCAGACCGAAGCCCCACACGAACAGCAGCGGGAGGGCCACGCCCATGACGATCTCCGGGGAGTACCCGACTCCCTCCCCGAGCCGGTCCACACCGATGTAGTGCTGGAAGAAGCCCCCGGCATCGTCGCCCCAGGCGATGTTGACCGAGAAGAGCATGTAGCGCAGGGACCAGGCCACAACCACCGCGTAGTAGGTCATGATGACGAAGCAGATGAAGACCTGGAACCATCCCAGCCACTCGAGCCTGGTGGACAGGCGCCGGAAGACCGCCGGCGGGGAACCGCGGAAGCGGTGCCCCAGGGCGTAGTCGAGGAAGAGGATCGGCAGCCCGGCCGCCAGCAGCGCGATGACGTAGGGGACGATGAAGGCGCCGCCGCCGTTGGTGTAGGCCACGCCTGGGAAGCGCCAGATGTTGCCCAGCCCGATCGCCGAGCCGATGGCGGCGATGAGGAAGCCGAGCTGACCGCTCCACTGCTCGCGCGGGGGCGCCTGAAGAGACTCGCTCTCCCCTGTCTTGGAGGTCATGAGCACCTTCCGTGATGTGACGAACGAAGGCGGCTCCAGGGCCGCCTTTTCCTGCGGATTGGTCGCAGGCCCTTTTGTCGCTGGACGCTAGCCCAGTGACCACGATGTGTCGTCCGACGTCCACGATACGGACGGTCATCGGGGTGCATCGCCTGTCTTTTCTCACGCGATCCATGCCACACTGAACACCACTGCCGACACCTGACTCACCACCCCGAGAGGATCCTCATGGCCACCCCTCACATCGCCGCAGAGCCCGGAGACTTCGCCCCCGCCGTCCTCATGCCCGGCGACCCCAAACGGGCCCGACGCATTGCCGAGCTCCTCATGGATGACGCCCGCCTGGTCACCGACGTGCGCGGAATGCTGGGCTTCACCGGGACCGTGAACGGAAGACCGCTGAGCGTCATGGGCTCAGGGATGGGCCAGCCCTCCTTCACGATCTACGCCACCGAGCTGTTCAGCCAGTTCGGGGTGGAGCGGATCATTCGGGTGGGAACCGCAGGCGCCCTCTCTCCAAAGGTCAAGGTCGGCGACGTCATCGTCGCCACTGGCGCCCACACGGACTCCTCCATGAACCAGCTGCGCATCCCGGGCGTCAACTTCTGCGCGGTCGCAGACTTCCGACTGGCCGCCGCTGCGTATGAGGCCTCACTGCCCGAGCAGGGACAGGTCGATGGAACAGTCCACCTGGGCACAGTCATGTCACGGGACCACTTCTACTTCACCCCCGAGGGGCAGACCGAGGCGCTGGCACGGCACGGGGTCCTGGGAGTGGAGATGGAGGCAGCCGCCCTCTACGGGGTCGCCGCCGAGTACGACAAGCAGGCACTGGCGGTCCTGACCGTCTCCGACCACCTGCTGGATCACTCCGGCGACATGAGCGCCGCCGAGCGCGAGACACGTTTCGCGGACTCTCTGCGCCTGGCCGTGGCGGCCGCCCACAGCTGATCCACGCGAGGTCTTCCGGGACACCCGGCCCTCCGGGTGACCCGGAAGGCGGCAACTCCCCTTCTCCTGAGGCGGGGTGGGCACAGCCCGCCCCGCCTTTGACGTAGCGCCCTCCACGCCGCGGCACATCCTCGACCCGCACCCGTGCAGGACTGCCTTACCTGGGAGGAATAACGAAAACCGGCAGCACACAACCCCTCCCGTTCCCAAGGCCCTCCAACGGGCGGAAACAGCCCGACACGAAGCACCGAAATGGCGGAATTTCAACGTTTCTCGATGCGGCTCGAAGCAGGGCAGGCTGCCCTTCGTTGCCGGTGGGCGGATGCGGATTTACGTTATTCATGTCCACAGCGCACATCCGCTCGAAAGGAAAAGCATCATGTCCGTCACCAAGATCTCCTCCTGCACCACCACCTCCTGCGCCTTCAACAACGGTGGCTGCACCGCCTTCGCCATCACCGTCGGCGGCGACAACGGCGCACCGGCCTGCGACACCTTCATCAGCCTCGACGCCCGCGGCGGCCTGCCGGTGGCCGAGGGCCACGTGGGGGCCTGCCAGCGCCTCGAGTGCGTCCACAACAAGGACCTCATGTGCACGGCCGAGGCCGTGACCGTCGGCGGCGACACCGCCGCCTGCACGACCTACGAGGTTCGCTGACCGGAAGGCTCTCCAGCTCGAGCGGCTGGGGGCCAACGGGGGATGCCACCACATGGTGGTGTCCCCCGTTTCGGTTTCCGCAGTCGGATCAACGGCAGCAAGCGCACCGCGCCTGGCCGCCTCAGGGACGAGCCAGGCGCTGCGGCAGGGCCTGAGAGGCCAGCTGCTCCAAGGCCGGCCCGACCTCGCTCGCGCCGGCCAGTGCCTGTGCGAAGGAGACCACCAGGGTGGTGACCTCTTCACCGGTGATGGACATGAGGGTCACCCCGTGGGCATCGACGTCGACGCACATGGTCCTGTCCCACAGTGTGGGACACACACCGACAGCAGGGCGGGAGGAGCAGACCCATCCAGGCAGCTGTCCCTCACGCACCGCCTCGCACACGGCCCGCAGCCCCAGCTGACCGACAGCACTGACCGCTTCATGGGCGCCCATGATCTCCTGAGGGCTCCAGGAGATCGAGGGAGCCGCACCGGCATCGGCCGAGTCGATATCGAGGATCTCCTCAATATCATGGCTGGAGACCCCGGAGACGCAGTGAAGCATGACCCGTTCACAGGTGATGACGCCCAGCCGTCCACCGGGTCCCGAGGCGATCTCTCGGACCCGTTCAAGGGGATCCTCGCCGACGATGGCGCAGTGGCAGGCGGAGGCCCGAGAGGAGGCGAGGGTCAGGGAGAGGTCCTCACCCTCGATCCAGGTCAGGCTCCCGAGCAGATGAGCGGTGGCGGCCGTGATGCGAACACCGGGTTCGGCGGCATCGAGAGTGACGTCGAGCCGGACGTCGACGGCCACGCCGTCGGGCGCGATGGCCAGCGGGGTACCCTCCGGCGGACACGCAGCGACGAGGATCCGGCCATCAGCCCGCATAGCGTGAGCAACGAAGGCAGCCGGCGCGGAGGGGTCAATACGGTAGGCCGTCACTGCGGCGCTTCCACTGCCGGCCAGGAGACGCCTGGCCATGCGCCGGGCGCGCTGCATGATGTCGGGAACCTGAACGGACGTCACACGCTTACCTTCCTACCGTGTTGCCGTATGCGGGGGCGGGGTGCTCCCGGCAACATCTGAAGGTGAGGCTACCCTCAGAGTCCCTGAGGGGCCAGTTCCTCTCAGGAACCCACACGTGGGGCGCATCTCAGCGAGTCAGCCCGGGGAAGAGGTGCTGGATCCCGACGACGATCATCTGTACCGCGATCGAGGCCAGAATCATTCCCATGAGGCGAGTCATGATGGTACGCATCGTCATGGACAGACGAGCGCCGATGCTGGCTGAGAAGTAGAGAACGATCCCGAGTGCCACGAGGACGGCCGCCAATGCAGCCGCAACCGCCGCATGCCCAGCCAGCCCCCGGGCCTGTGACTGGATGACGATGATGGTTGCAATCGTTCCCGGCCCCACGAGGATGGAAAGGTCATGGGGTAGAAGGCGACATCGTTCCCATCACCAGCAACGACGTCGTGCTGCTCCTTCTCCTGCGCGCTCCCCTCGTGGGCGCTGGAGCCGCTGCCGTTGAGCATGGACAAGGAGATGATGAGCAGGACGATTCCGCCTGCAATCCGGAAATCGTCGACGCCGATGCCGAAGAACCTCAGAATTGCCGCGCCGAGGAACAGAACGACGGCGCACATGACAGTGGAGGAGATCGTCGTACGAACCGCTGTGCGCCGCTGGGTCACTGCATCCTGGCCTTGGGTGAGGCTCAGGAACAGGGGCAGATTGACGAAAGGATTCATGATCGCGAAGAAGGCCCCCAAGGCCTTGACCAGCACAGCGATAGCCATACCCGCATTGTGCCGCACACTCCAGCGGTAAGCAGGGAAACAAAATGACCCTCGCCTGGATGGCGGGGCCTGCTCGGAGACTTTGTGGAGCTAGGGGGATTCGAACCCCCGACCTCTTCCATGCCATGGAAGCGCGCTACCAACTGCGCCATAGCCCCTTCATGGGTGTCCCGCTCGGTGTTCACTCCGACGGGATCGTGGAGCTAGGGGGATTCGAACCCCCGACCTCTTCCATGCCATGGAAGCGCGCTACCAACTGCGCCATAGCCCCGTTCGGGCGTCGCTCTTGTTCGGCGACGCGGATAACTGTATGAAGATCGGCCCCGTCAGAGCAAATCCACGGTACGTGCGCTACCTCACCTGCTCAGCCCAGGATCTTGCCCAACGGACTGGAGTCCACCGGTGGCCCGGCGTTCCACTTGACCACCGACCAGCCCGGAGGCCGTTTGTTGGTCCGCATGAGCGCGTAGCAGCAGTTGCTCATACCGCGTAGGCCGAACCACTGCTGAGTATCCATCCCCAGCAGATAGGTGGCCCCCAGGTTGGTGGCCGCTCCGTGGGAGACGGCCACGATGACGTCACCCTTCTGAGAGCCTGCGACGATGGTCTTGAGCGCCTCCCCCACCCTCTCGGCGGTCTGACGGCGCCCTTCGATCCTGAACTGAGGAAGCTCTCCTCCAGCCCGCCAGGTGGCGTAGTGCTCCGGCCACTGCTTCTTGATGTCGGCCGCCTTGAGTCCCTCCCAGTCTCCGAAGGACTTCTCGGCCAGTCCCTGATCGATCTCGACGCTCAGGCCGGTCAGCGACGCCAGCACCTCAGCCGTCGCCCGAGCCCGTGCCAACGGGGAGGAGACGATGCGCGTAGGCCCCAGCGCCGCGATACCGTCGGCGGCACGTCGCGCCTGGTCACGACCGGTCTCATTCAAAGGGATGTCGACCTGCCCCTGAATGCGCCCTTGACTGTTGTAATCGGTCTGGCCGTGGCGCCACAGAATGAGATCCGTCATGACGCAGCGTCCTCCCGACCGCCGACCGCAGCACCCTCTCGACTGTTCTCGCGCGTCAGGTCCACCGGCAGCTCGATAGCCGGGCAGTCCTTCCACAGTCGTTCGAGCGAGTAGAACTCCCGGTCCTCGTCCTGCAGGACATGGACGACGACGTCGCCGTAGTCCACCAGGACCCAGTGGGCGTCGGCGAAGCCCTCCCGGGTACGGCGCTTGGCTCCGGCGTGGTGCATGGCCTCATCCACCGCATCGACGATGGCGTGGACGTGACGGTCGTTCGCCCCGGAGGCCAGCAGGAAGACATCAGTGAGCCCCAGCCGCTCGGAGACGTCGATGGCGGCGAGGTGCTCGGCCTTCTTATCGGCCGCCGCACGAGCGGCAGCAATGGTCAGGCTCGTGGCGTGTTCGGTGGCGGACACGGATCTCCTTCGGGACGGTCAGTCAGACATCATGCGGCAGCGGCGACTGTACCGTGCACGCCACCGTCAGACGAGCTGACGGATCCACTCCCCCCGCACCGCTGGTGGCGGCCATGGCGCTCGTGCTGTCACCGATCTTGCCGTTGGCGATCAGCAGAGCCAGGACCACGCCGATGATGAGCAGCAGGAGGACGATGATGAGTGCGGCCATGAGCACCTTACCGATGCGCGAGGAGGAACGGGGCTGCTCCATCGGCAGGACGTGATCCGGGGAGGGAACCCTCCCGGTCACCTCGTTGACGGGGGCCAGGTAGGGCTCCTCGGGCACCTCAGCAGCCGGGACCGCCACGGAGTCCCACTCGGAGGCCCCGAGCGGGCCGTTGCCGTTCTCGGCCTCGTCGCTGTAGAAGGCGTAGGGACTGACGGCCTCACCGGAGACAACGGTGGTCTCAGCCGCGCCGGCCACGATCGTCTCCTGGAAGCTGTCCGCCTGCGAGGGCTGATGCAGTGACCTCCACTGCGGAGCCCCGGGCGCACCGAGCTCGGGGGCCTGCTCAGCCTGAGACGAAGGCACCGACGTCGGCACCACCATGGTCTGTGCCTCGATGTCGATCTCGACCCCTGCGCCGTCCTGCACCATCGGTTCCTCGATAGAGGGGGGAACCGTAGGCATCCTGACTGTCGACGGCCTCCGGGGCAGATGGTGAGCTGTCCACGGGCTGGACCGAGCTGAGCTCTCCCGTGGAGACGTTCACGGTGCGCACCCCCTGCGCAGCAGCGGGAATCCGCACGATGGGTCGGCGCACCGAGCCTGCGGAGGACGCCGACCCAGCACTCACACCGCTGCGGGCGGACTCGGAGTTCCGCGGGGCCCCGGCCTGCTCAAAGGCGGCGAAGTCGGCGGCACCGGATACAGTTGTGGAGACGGCAGGAACAGCGGAGGCGGCGGGGACGGCAGAGGCAGCGCTCACGGCGTCGGCCGATGAGGAGGAGGACCTGCATGGAGGCCTCCTCATTGGCCTGGACCGTCGGCTCAAAACCCTCCCGGTAGTCGTAGGGACTGGTGGCGGGCCCCTCGGTCTCGGCGTCGTCGATCATCTCAACAGCGCCCTGAGGCTCGTTGCTCTGAGGGCTCTCCGGCTCGTCCTCCTCGGAGACAGGGCCTCCCTCAAGGCGGTCCTTGAGCGAGAAGCGGGTGGGCACCGGTGCCGGCTCGGAGCTGGCGTTCGCGGCCCAGTGAGCGTCGTAGTCAAGGGTGGCCACCGGCAGGTCGACGGCCTCCATCAGGCCTGTCTCGATCTCGGAGATCGCCACGGCCTCGGCGGCAGACAGCGAGCGCCAGCTCGGAGCGGAGACGGCCGGCCCTTCGGGCACGGACAGGTTCAGGGGTGGGTTCTGCCCTCCCTGCTCGAGATAGTCGACCCCGTCCACGACGGGAGGCTCGGTCGCCTCCCCCAGCCCGGAATCGACTTCATCACCCGACGTGGCGGAGGAACGGGAGGTGACCGACGCCGGATCGGCAAGAGGGTCCTGGAGCGCCTGGGCCTGCTCAGGGGTGATCTCGCCCGCCTCGACGGCAGCCCGCAGTGCCTTGGCCTCCTCACGCAGACGCCTCATCTCACGTCGGGTCAGGAGCGGCTGCTGGCCGGTCAGGATCGCCTCTCGCTCGGCGGCGCGCTCCGCCTGCCGGATCGCACGACGACTACCGCGTGGAGCGTGCTCATCCTGCGTCGGCTCCTCGGACGTGGGGGCATTGACGCCGGTCTGCTCAGTGCTCACCGTCGTTCTCCTTCCTCAGGGACTGCTCGCGGGCCACTCTCGCCGTCATCGACGTCGCCGACGCCGGCCGCAAGGCCATACGATAAAGCCCGTACTTGCGTATGTACTGCACGACACCGTCAGGAACCAGGTACCACACCGGGGCCCCTTCCCCGACTCGCTGACGGCAGTCCGTCGACGAGATCGCCATGGCCGGCACCTCCACCAGCGAGATCCGGTCACGGGGGACCCCGGAGTCACTGAGAACGTGCCCGGGACGCGTCACCCCCACCAGATGAGCCAGGTCGAAGATCTCCTCACTGTCCTTCCAGGTGAGAATCTGCGCCAACGCGTCCGCCCCGGTGATGAAGTACAGTTCCGCGCCCGGGTACTCAGCCGCGATGTCATGAAGGGTGTCGATCGTGTAGGTCGTACCACCCCGGTCGATATCGACCCGGGAGACTGTGAATCTCGGGTTGGAGGCCGTGGCGATCACCGTCATGAGGTAACGGTGCTCGGCCGGGGAGACCTTGCGCTCCTTCTTGAAGGGCTGGGCCCAGGTGGGCACGAAGATGACCTCGTCGAGAGCGAAGACGTTCTGAACCTCGCTGGCCGCGACCAGGTGTCCATGGTGGATCGGGTCAAAGGTTCCCCCCATGATGCCGATGCGAAGCGGACGAGCAGACAGGGTCACGCGCTGCGCCTCGCTTCTCTCCTGGGGGACACGATTGGTTCTCCTCAAACCGGCTTGGACAACTGCAGTTGGCGAACATACTGCCACGGCCTGCCCCCATTGTGGGTCTCCGCAACGCCATAAGCGAGTTGTCAGCCAACGGCGCAGAGACGCAAGGCAGTATTCGAGTGACCGTCAGGCTACTTCCAGTCGGCGAGTGCGCGTCCTGCTGCTCCCAATGCCGGCGCCGACACCCCGAGCCGGGCCACCACCAGCCGCGGTGCTGGCAGGTCGCCCACGAGGTCAGCCACCCGGCGTCGCAGAGGCTCAAGGAAGACAACCTCATCGGCCCGCATCAGCTCGGAGTTGACGACGATGTCGAGAGGGCCGAGCAGACCGACACCGTGAGCGACGAGCTCCGCCAGAGAGTCCAGGCCGGTGTCCCAGACGCGACGAGCCTCCCGGTCCCCCGAACGCATCGCGCCGAGGAGAGCCTTCAGACCCGAGGCGCACTGAGTGGACGGCTCGTCGGAAGCATCATCGCGGCTGCGAGAGGTCGCCGCGACAGCGCCGGAGACGGAGTCACCGGAGTCAAGGAAGCCTGCGGAGTCATCAACCATGCCGGCGGTGCGTCGCCTCACCATCGCGCCGACGGAGGCGACATCCTCCAGGCGGGCCCTCTCCCCGCTCCAGTCCGGATCGGGAACCAGGATCCGACCGACCTGACCGGCCCAGCCCTCACCCAGCACCGGGGCACCGCCCAGCAGGACGGCGGAGGAGATCCGCTCGCCAACCGCCAGATAGAGGCAGTCCCTCCCGGCCGCGCCCCACTGGCTCTCAGCCCAGGCGCCGCAACCAGCGTCCTGATAGAGCATCACCTCAAGGCCTCCGGAGAGCCCGGACGGCCCAGTGACCCACGACGACAGCGACTGCCTCACAAGACTCGCCAACGGGACGTCCTGCAACCCAAGGGTCTCACTGCGACGGACGCGCCCCTCGTCCTCGTCGACGACGCCCGGCACACAGACCCCGACGACGAGGGCCGCCGCCCCGGACGCCTCACCGCTGGGGTCGTCGGCGACGCCCGTGCACAAGGCTTCGATCGCGCTGCCGATCTCCTGGGCCAGTCGGTGAGCGTTGTTGGAACGACACTCCTTGGGCACTGGGCGTTCCAGGGAGGAGATGACGCTCCCCCCACCATCTGCAACAACCGCGGTGATGCCGTCGGCACTGACGTCGACCCCTATGGCGACGACGCCCTCCTCGCGGTGGAGGCGCTCGGCAAGGTCAGCGGGAGATCCCATGTTTTCTCTGTTCTCGGGGGCGGGGCGGCGAGCCCACGGGACCACCACCCCACGCAATGGCGTGATTGATGTCGACGACAGTAGCAAGGTTTGTATCGCCATGTATCGCTCTCGGGAGGCAAATACGAGCACCACTGAACTATGCTGACGTCAGTACGACGACTACCTGCCGCACGGTCACTAGGATAAGGCAAGTAGTTGATGAACAAATCACATATGCGCTCCCTTCCCCGCCCGCCCCTCTCCGTCCCGCACCACCCCCTTGAGCCCCAGGAGGATCGAGATGTCTCGGCATGATCGCCATTCGGCCATCCTCGACATCGTCATGGACGAGGGCAGCGTCCATATCGATGACATCATCACGCGGTTGGGGGTCTCGGCGGCGACCGCACGGCGAGACCTCGACCATCTGGCGGACCAGCAGCTGATCAGCCGCACCCGTGGCGGCGCCATCGCCAACCCCACCTCCACCGAGCCGCCTCTACGTTATCGCACCTCCAAGATGGCCGATGAGAAGACCCGTATCGCCAAGGCAGCAGCCGCTCTGGTGCACCCGGGTGACTCCGTCGGTCTCAACGGGGGCACCACGACCACCGAGGTGGCTCGCGAGATTGCGCTCCTGCCGGACCTGACCGATCCGGACGTGCCGATCACCCTGGTCACCAACGCCGTCAACATCGCCAGCGAGATGGCCGTGCGCCAGTGCGTGCGCGTCGTCGTCACCGGAGGGATCGCGCGAGCCCGGTCCTTCGAGCTCACCGGCCCTCTGGCCGGGCTCATCCTGCCCTCGATCAGCGTGGGCACGCTCTTCCTGGGAGTCGAGGGCCTTGACGAGAGAGGTACCTACGCCCAGCACGACGGCGAGGCCGCCGTCAACGCCGCCCTGGTCGAGGCCGCCCAGCGCGTCGTCATCGTGTGCGACAGCTCCAAGCTCGGCCGGACGGCCTTCGCCCTCATCTGCCCCACCTCCAAGATCGACACGGTTATTACCGACGACGGCGCCCCCGCCGAGCATGTCGAGGCTCTGCGTCACGCCGGAGTCCAGGTGCAGCTGGTCTAGCCTCCGACAAACCTGAGAGCTTTCTCATCCGTCCTTAATCGTCATCTTCTCCTGACCGGTCAGGATCGTTTCAGAACGATCCACAACTGACACCAGGAGAAGAGACGATCATGACGACCGTTCCCCTACGTGTGGCCCTCTACAGCCACGACGCCAAGGGGTTGGGCCACCTTCGCCGCAACCTCGCTCTGGCCCATCACCTGGCCCGGGCACTGCCGGGGCTCACCGGTCATGACGTCACTGGTTTGGTCATCACCGGCCTGGCTCCGGGGCAGGAGTACCGCCTTCCTGACGGTTTCGACTGGCTGGTGCTGCCAGGAGTCAAGAAGTCCGGGGGCACCTACCTGCCACAGCGGCTGCGCATCACCCGTGAGGACCTGAGCCTGATCCGGGGTGCCCTGCTGTCCGGCGTCCTGAGCACCTTCGCCCCGGATCTGCTCATCATCGATCGGCATCCCTACGGGGTGCACCAGGAGCTGCGCGAGCCCCTGACGCACCTGCGCCGGGCTCACCCCGCCGCGCGTGTGGTGCTCGGCCTGCGCGAGGTCCTGGACACCCCGGCAACCGTGCAGCGGGAGTGGGATGAGCTCGGCGACACCGACACGCTACGCCGGCTCATCGACGAGGTCTGGGTCTACGGGGACGCCGCGGTCCACGACCTGAGTGCCACCGGTGAGGCCCCGACCGCACTGGAGGAGCGGATGCGCTACACCGGCTACCTCGCCCACGGTCGCGATATCGCCGAGACCAGGGACGGCTCCGAGGCCTCAACCGCGCTGGCAGGTAACGCCCTCGATCCGGAGCCCTTCATCCTGACGACCGCCGGCGGCGGCTCCGACGGCATCACCCTGCTGCGGGCCGCCGCGAAGGCACGCGTCCCTGACGGCTACCGGCATGTCGTGGTCACCGGCCCGCAGCTCGATGCCGCCCTGTTCCACCAGGTCGCTCAGGCGGCCGGTCCCCGCACCGTCGTGCGCCGGTCCTGGCCGGGAATGAGTCGCCACATCCAGCAGGCCGCGGCGGTCATCTCGATGGCCGGGTACAACACGGTCAGCGAGATCCTCGCCTCCGACACCCCGGCTCTCCTCGTCCCGCGCGAGACGCCTCGCCTTGAGCAGTTCATCCGGGCCACCGCCCTGAAGGAGGCCGGAGCCGTCGATCTCCTGAGAGTCACGGATCTGAGTGCCGCGGCGCTGGAGAACCGGCTCACCGAGCTGCTGCGTGATCAGGACACCGCCCGCAACCACCTGATGGGGCGACGTCGTCTGCGCCTGGACGGCCTGGCGACCGTCCCTGTGCTCGCCGCCGAGCTCATTGGCGACCGGAGCGACGGCCCCACCACCCGCCTCAGTCATCTCAACAGCCACGACGCCAGCCTCACCAGGATGGAGATCCCCGCATGAATCCCTCACTCGACACCCCCCAGGGCGGTCCCCGTATCGGATACGTCCTGAAGGTCTACCCCCGCTTCTCGGAGACCTTCATCGTCACCGAGATCCTGGCCCGCGAGGCCCAGGGTGAGGACCTGAGCATCTATGCGCTGCGCCCCACCACGGATGCGCGCTTCCACCCCGAGATCGCCAGGGTCGCCGCCCGGGTCAACTGGGTGGGCCGGCCGCAGCGGGCCATCGACCTGTGGAACCAGCTCACCAACGGCCTGACCCGCCAGGAGGACCGCGAGCGCTTCGCCGCCATCATGCCGGTGCTGGCCGAGCTCCCCGGTGACGAGGTGGCTCAGGGCGTGGAGCTGGCGCGCCAGGCGCGCCGAGACTCCATCACCCACCTGCACGCGCACTTCGCGTCCCTGGCGGGGCGGGTCACGTGGATCGCCTCGGCCCTGACCGGTATCCCCTACACCGTGACCACTCACGCCAAGGACATCTTCCACGAGTCGGTGGACCCGGAGTGGCTGCGCCGGATCTGCGCCGACGCGCAGCGGGTCATCGCCATCAGCCGTTACAACGAGGACTACCTGGGAACAGCGCTGGCGGGCACGGGCGCCACCGTGTCGCTGCGCTACAACGCCCTGGAGCTGGATCGCTTCTCCTACCGCGCCCCGGAGCAGGTGTCCGCCAAGAGGGCCGAACCGCTGCGGGTGTGCGCTGTGGGTCGGCTGGTGCCCAAGAAGGGCTTCGCCGACCTGGTCGAGGCGGTGAGGATCCTGGTGAGCTCGGGTGTCGACGTCGAGGCGGAGCTGGCCGGTGACGGTGACGAGCGTGAGCGCCTGACGGAGCAGATCGACCGCCTGGGGCTGGCCGGCAGGATCCGTCTGCTGGGTCCGCTCACGCAGGCGGAGGTGCGCGATCTGCTGGCGCGCTCGGACGTGTTCGTGGCTCCCTGCATCGAGGCGGCCGACGGCAACATCGATGGTCTGCCCACGGTGATCCTGGAGGCGATGGCCTGCGGGACGCCGGTCGTGGCCACGGCGGTCTCAGGCCTGCCGGAGGTGGTTCACGACGGCGTCACCGGGCTCCTTCTGCCCCCGGGCGACCCGGCCTCCCTGGCCGTGGCCCTGCGCGGGATCGCGCTGGGCGAGGTCGACACCGTCTCGCTGTCCCGTGGGGCGCGGGCGCTGATCGAGGAGCACTTCGACTCCCGAGCCCAGGCCGAGGTCCTGGCAGCCTGGCAGTCGGGTCCCGTCCCCGCCCCCAGCATGTACCTGGCCGACCAGGAAGGAGCCGCCTGATGCGGATCGCCTACATCTGCTGCGACCCGGGCATCCCGGTGTTCGGGACCAAGGGCGCCTCGGTGCACATCCAGGAGGTCGTTCGCGAGCTGCGGGCCGCCGGCCACGAGGTGGTGCTCTACGCCCTGCGCTCGGGCGAGCACGTCCCCGCCGACCTGACCGACCTCGAGCTGCACCTGGAGACGGTCTCCGATGTCGCTCCCGCTGAGCGGGAGCAGGCTCAGGTGCGTGCCGCGCAGAGGATCGCCTCACGGGTGATCGCCGACGGCGCCGACCTGGTCTATGAGCGCTACTCCCTGTTCTCCACGGCGCTGGCCGACATCACGGCGGCCACCGGAGTACCGGGGGTCCTGGAGGTCAATGCTCCGTTGATCGACGAGCAGCGTCGTCACCGCTCACTGGTGGACGCCTCCGGTGCCGAGCAGGCGCTGCGCCGTCAGGTCGGGGCCGCTCGGGCCACGGTGTGCGTCTCGGACCCGGTGGCCGACTGGGTTCGTCGTCATACCGCCGACGTGCCGGATGCGGACGCTGTCGCCGACAGGATCCACACGGTTCCCAACGGTGTGAGTGTGCGCCGTATCCAGCCTCAGCCGGCGGACCCCGAGCGGGTGGTCGTCACCTTCGTGGGGACGCTCAAGCCGTGGCACGGGGTGGCCGACCTCATCACGGCAGCGTCCCTGGCGCGTCAGCAGTGGAGCCCTGCGGATCATCGGGGACGGCCCTGAGATGGAAACGCTCCGGGCTCAGGCCGAGCGCCTGGGGGTGGAGGCGGACTTCCGGGGGGCGGTCTCTCCTGAGGAGATCCCCGCCCACATGGCGGGTTCGGCGATCGGGGTGGCCCCTTATCCGGATCTGGGAGGTCGCGAGCAGCAGTACTTCTCCCCCATGAAGGTCCTGGAGTACCTGGCCGCGGGTCTGGCGGTCGTGGCCTCCGACGTCGGGCAGATCCCCCAGCTGCTTGAGGAGGGCTCGCAGCTCCATGGTGTGCTCGTGACGCCCTCGGACCCCACGGCGCTGGCCGCGGCCCTGGATGATCTGGCGGCCTCGCCCCAGCGGCGGGCCCGGATGGGGCGCAACGGTCGTCTCCTGGCCGAGGAGCGCCACTCCTGGCGGCGGGTCGTCACCCGGATCCTGGAGCTGGCCGGCGTGCCTCAGGGGGGTGGGCGGTGATGGGCTCGCTTCCACGCCGTCACGGACGCAGTCGGATGCGCCACTCCCCCATGCGGCAGACCCTGCGGCTGGTGGGTCCTGATGCCGCACCGCAGTGGCGTCTCATGGCCGGAGGCACGGTGGTGCTCCTGGCGGAGGTGGTCTTCCGGGTGCTCGAGCCCTGGCCGCTGAAGATCGCCATCGACTCGTTGGTGGCGGCTCTGGGCCGGCACACGGGCAGTTCCCCCGCCACGGTCTCCTCGTTGGTGGGGCTCGGTGTCGCCCTGCTGGTGATCGTGGCCGGCCGGGCGGTGTGCAACTACCTGGCCACCGTGGCCTTCGCCCTGGTGGGCTCACGGACGGCGGCCTCCCTGCGCAGCCGGGCCTTCCACCACGTTCAGGGCCTGTCCCAGCAGTTCCATGCCCGCAACCGCAGCGCGGACACGGTTCAGCGGCTCATCGCGGACGTCAACCGCATGCAGGAGGTGGCTGTCACCGCCGGCCTGCCGATGGCCGCCAACACCTTGACCCTGCTGGTCATGGTCGTGGTCATGGTGTTCCTGGACCCGTTGCTGGCCATGATCGTGCTTCTGGCGGTGGTGGCCTTCCTGCTCGCGTCCTCGGGCAACTCACGGCGGATCTCCGCGGCCTCGTTGCGCAGCCGCAAGTCGGAGGGGAACCTGGCCAACACCGCCCAGGAGGCGCTCGGCGCCATCAAGGTGGTCCAGGCCTACGGTCTGGAGCCGCTGCTGCACGAGCGTTTCACGGGCGCCAACACGGTGTCGCTCAGTGAGGGGGTGCGCTCGCGCCGTATCGCCGCGCGCCTGGAGCGCTCCACGGACGTCATCGTCGGCGTGGCCACCGCAGTGGTCATGGTCGGCGGGGGCATCCGGGTCCTGAACGGCGCCATGTCCCCGGGAGACCTGGTGCTCTTCACGACCTACCTGCGCACCACCATGAAGCCGCTTCGGGACATGGCCAAGTACACCGGCCGCATCGCCCGGGCGACGGCCTCGGGAGAGCGGGTGGCCGACCTCATGGCGGTCAAGCCCGAGATCGTCTCCCCCAATGACGCCACCGTGCTGGACACGGTTCACGGCATGGTCCACTTCGACCACGTGCATGCCGCCTACGAGGGCCGCGAGGTGCTGCACGGAGTGAACCTGACGGTGGTCCCCGGCGAGCACGTGGCTCTCGTGGGGCCGTCGGGCTCAGGCAAGTCAACCCTGGTGTCCCTGGTGGTTCGGGCCCTGGATCCGACGTCCGGCACGGTGAGTCTCGACGGGCACAGCCTGGACGAACTGGATCTGCGCTTCCTGCGCTCGCAGGCCTCGGTCCTGCACCAGGAGGCGGTGCTGCTGACCGGCACGATCCGGGAGAACATCCGGCTGGGGCGGCCCGATGCCTCCGATGAGGAGGTGGAGGCGGCCGCGCGCGCCGCCCACGCCCACGACTTCATCACTCAGATGCCCGACGGCTACGACACGGCCGTGGGCGAGCGGGGCGGCACCCTCTCCGGCGGCCAGCGTCAGCGCATCGCCATCGCTCGGGCGCTGCTGCGGGACTCGCCGATCATCATCCTGGATGAGGCGACCACCGGGCTGGACCCGGCCTCGACGTCGGCGGTGCTCGAGGCGATCGATGAGCTGGTGGCCGGGCGCACGACTCTGACCGTCACCCACGACCCGCAGGCCGCCATGCGTGCCGACCGGGTGGTGTGGATCCAGGACGGGCGGATCCGCTTGGAGGGCAGTCCTGAGGACCTCATGGAGTCCTCGGCCGACTTCCGTCGGTGGGCGAGCAGTCACCTGACCGATTCCTTCGCCCTGGCGGGGAGCGGATCGTGACGTCTTCGACCATCAGCGCAACGACCACGGCCGACGCCGTCGCCATGGTGCTCGACGCCGACCGGCTCAGTGAGCTCCTCGAGCTCCCGGTGCGGGCCGACAGGCTGCGCGTCAAGCCGGGGGTGTCTGTCCTGGTGTCCCTGACGGAGCGGAGCACCGGGCTCACAGCGGGCTGGGCACGTCTGCTCTGGCCGGTCTCGCACTCCAAGGCCGTTCAGGCCGAGCGCCTGGCCGCCTCGCTGGGGCTGGCGCAGCCCCCCGTCACCCGCCCCCTGGATGACGGTCTGCTGCTGCAGTGCGGTGAGGTTCTCACCGACCCCAAGCTCGCCGAGCCTCTCGCCCAGGCGATGGGGCTGGGAGTGCTCAGCGCCTGGGACGCCCGGGACGTGCTGCGATACAACCCCTCACGGCGCCTGATCCTGCGAGACGGCTCAGCGGTCCTGCGGTTGCGGACCGGTGCCGGAGGGCCGTCCGACGACGTCCACCGCCTCCTGTCCGGGCTCCTCCCGGTCCCCCGGTTCCTCGACTCGCAGGCCGTGGCCGGGTGCGAGGGCCGCGTCAGCATTCAGCAGTGGTGCGGGGACACCAACCTGGCCGACCTCTACGCGGACAACGCTGATGGTCCGGCCACCGCTCAGGGCCCCACGGAGGCCACCAGTCGCGTGGGGGCCCTGATGGCCGAGCTGCACTCCTGCGCCGGGCTGCTGCCTCCGGAGCTCGTCGACCGGCTGCCGCATCAGCATCCCACTGCCCGGGAGCTGGCTGAGGTCCATGCCCGTCAGCTCGACGTCCTGGCCCCTGAGCTGGCGCGCCGGGTACGGGCGGTGGGCGACATGCTGCCCGCCCGGATCCTGGGGTCACCGGTTCTCACCCACGGCGACGCCTCCCCCGATCAGGTGCTCTACGAGCACTCGACCGGGCGGGATCTGGTTGACCGACTTCGACCGGGTGCGCCTGGCACCGGCGGCGACGGATCTGGGCTCCTACCTGGCGGTCGCGCCGCCGTCTCAGGGGCGTGCCCTGCTGGAGGGTTACGCCGCGCACCGGCCGGTGCCGGGCGGCGAGGAGCTGGGGACGGCGATCGCACTGTCGAGGCTGGCGCGACTGGCCGATCCCCTGCGCCGTGCCCACCCGTCCTGGCGTGAGCGCATCGGCGCCGAGCTGGCCGCCATCGAGCGCATCGCCCGGTCCCCTGAGACGGAGACCACCTGGGCATGACGGACGCGACGAGTACGACACGAATGACTGAGATGACACAGACAACGGAGATGACGGACATGCTGAGCACTCTGCGCGCCATCCCCGGGCTGCGCCGGGCCTGGCCCGGCAACCGGGACTCGCGCACCGCGAGCGTGAGCATCGAGTGCGTCGATGGCCAGGGCCGTCTACGTGCCGGGCACGTCACCGTCGGGAGCACCCCCGACCTGCTGCCCTACGCCGAGGACCCGGCCCTGCCGGCCCTGTCCAGGCAGCTGACCGGGGCGCTCGTCGTCCACCGCGCCGGCCGCCGCGCCGTCGTGATGGAGGCCTCCCGGGTCCGCAAGATCGTGCGGCCCCACAAGGCCGCCTCCCTGGTGCGGGCGCACACGACCGCCGCCTCGGTGCTGCGGGTCACCGGCCTGCGCACCCCCAGGGTCCTGGGCAACGGAGACGATGTCGTCGACCTCGAGCTGCTGCCCGGCCGCAGCCTCGACGAGCTCGGTGACGCCGGCCTGCCCGGGTGGCAGCGACTCAGGGACTCCTGGTCGCGCCTGGGCGACGGTGAGGCGGACCTGCCCCTCCACGGGCCGCGTCAGGAGGCCGAGGTGCTGCGACGTTGGCTCGCCTCCGCCCAACGCTACGGCGTCATCGACCAGCAGGATCTTCTGCACGAGCAGGTGGTGGACACCTGCCTGAGCCTGAGGGAGGGCAGCGGGGTGCACGTCATCACCCACCGCGACCTCCACGACGGCCAGCTCCTGTGGGACGGGACCGACCTGTCCCTGCTCGACCTGGATACCGCGGCCATGGCTGAGGCGGCCCTCGATCTGGGCAACCTCTGGGCCCACGCGGATCTCATGGCAGTTCGCGGCCGGCTCGGCCCTGAGACTCACGCCCGGGTCCGCGGACTGCTCGATGACCTGGCCCGCACGCTGCCCATGACGGCGCAGCGTCTGGAGACCTACTACCGATCCTCGGCACTGCGGCTCGTCTTCGTCCACGCCTTCCGTCCCGCTGCCCACCACTGGCTGCCCGTCTGGGTGCGCCACTGCCTGGGGGACGCCTCCCCCTTCATGCCCCTGGACCTCACCAACGATTGGAACAACTCATGACCCCTCTCAAGCTCACCGTCATCGGCTGTGGATACCTCGGTGCCGTCCACGCCGCCGCCATGGCCCACCTGGGACACCACGTCCTGGGGATCGACACCCGTCCCGAGCAGGTCGAGGCCCTCGCTCAGGGCCGCGCCCCCTTCTATGAGCCGGGGCTGCCCGAGCTGCTGGTCACAGGGGCTCAGCAGGGCGACCTGCGCTTCACCTCAACGCCGACACCGGCCGAGCTGGCCGAGGCCGACGTCCACTTCATCGCTGTGGGGACCCCGCAGTCCGCCACCGGCGGGGAGGCCGACCTGAGCCAGCTGTGGAGCGTGGTCGACATGCTTCACGACGCCCTGCCCGAGGGCGGGCGCAGCCTGGTGGTGGGCAAGTCGACCGTTCCGGTGGGCACCGCCCAGCAGGTGGCCGAGCGCCTGGCAGGCCGTGCCCTGGTGCTGTGGAACCCCGAGTTCCTGCGCGAGGGCTTCGCCGTGGCCGACACCCTCCACCCCGACCGCATCGTCTACGGGGTTCCCGCCGATCCCCGTGACGCCCAGGAGGCCCAGACCGCGCTCGACGCCGTCTACCAGGACCTGCTGGAGGAGGGCATCCCCAGGATCGTCACCGACTACCCCACCGCCGAGCTGGTCAAGACCGCGGCGAACTCCTTCCTGGCCACCAAGATCAGCTTCATCAACGCCATGGCCCACCTGTGTGACACGGCCGGGGCCGACGTCACCGTCCTGGCCGACGCCATCGGCCACGACCCGCGCATCGGCAGGCGCTTCCTCCAGGCCGGCGTCGGCTTCGGCGGAGGCTGCCTTCCCAAGGACATCCGGGCGCTGCAGGCCAGTGCCGACCTTCACGGCGCCGTGCACCTGGCGGACCTGCTGAGCCGGGTCGACTCCATCAACCGTGAGCAGCGCGACCGGATCGTCGAGCTGGCCCGCACCCACGTGGGCGGTGAGCTGTCCGGTCGGTCGATCACCATCCTGGGGGCGGCCTTCAAGCCGCTGAGTGACGACGTGCGCGACTCGCCCGCCCTGGATGTCGCCTCCCGTCTGGCCGACCTCGGGGCGGAGGTCACGGTCTGCGACCCGCAGGCCCTGCCCGTCGTGGCCCGCTCCCACCCCCACCTCACCTTGGAGGACGCCCCCCGCGCCGCGCTCAGGGGAGCCGAGCTCGTCCTGCTGCTGACCGAGTGGGACCAGTTCGTGGCGCTCGATCCCGCCGATGCCGCCGATGGCGTCGCCGAGCGCGTCATCATTGACGGACGTAACGCGCTGGACCCGGTGGCCTGGCGCGAGGCCGGGTGGACCTACGCGGGAGTAGGGCGCTGAGTCGGGCAGTCTCCGGCTCCGCCCGTGCCCGGATCCATCGGGCGGAGCCCGGCGGATCCGGGCACAATGGCGACGTGACCTCACCGCTGCCCACTCGTACCGTCACCATCGGCACTCGTGTCATGTGGGCGATCGTGCTGGTGGCCAGCATCGCTCTGGTCATGTGTGGGGCGATCGTGTGGGCACTGGGGCTCTCCAGCGTGTCGGCCGATGCCACCAACCGGCTCGAGCACAGCCGTGACCGGATCCGCCAGCTGGCCACCGAACGGCAGGACCCCTCCAGCGGTCGGCCCCTGGAGGACGTCTCCGCGGTTCTTCGCACCCATATCCAGCGCACCGCCGAAGGGCGCGGTGAGGCCGAGCTCGGCTTCGTGGGCACCGACGCCGGCATGGAGCTGACCTGGGTCTCCTCGGACAATGTCTCCTTCCGCCCCGAGGAGGACAAGGAGCTGCTCACACGGGTGACATCCCAGGCCGCCGCCTCGGAGTCCGTCATCGAGACGGTGCGCACCCCCGCATCGAGCTACCGGGTCCTCATCGTCCCGCTGCAGGGCGGGTCCCAGCACGGCGCGCTCGTGCACGTCATCGACCTCAAGGTCGCCGAGTCCCAGCTCCGACGCACCATGGCCTTCTACGCAGCGGCGGCCGTGTTCACCGTCGCCCTGGTGACAGGTCTGGCCTGGTTCGCCGTCGAGCGGCTCCTTCGCCCCATCGAGCAGCTGCGCCGTGCCACCGAGTCCATCGGCGAGGACGACCTGACCACCCGGGTGCCGGTCAAGGGCCGGGACGATCTGACGGCCCTGGCCGCGGCCGTCAACCGGATGCTCGACCGGGTCCAGACCTCGGTGGAGGCCCAGCGCAACCTGCTCGACGACGTCGGCCACGAGCTGCGCACCCCGATCGCCGTGGTCCGCGGGCACCTCGAGCTCACCGACCCGGCAGACCCCGAGGACGTGCGCCAGACCCAGCTGCTGGCCATGGACGAGCTCGACCGGATGGGGATGCTCGTGGGCGACTTGATCCTGCTGGCCAAGAGCATCCAGAGCGACTTCGTCACACCGTTGGACACTGATGTCGCCGAGCTGACCGAGCTGGTCTTCGACAAGTCCCTGGCCCTGGGCGAGCGCCGCTGGAAGATGGAGTCGACGGCCTTCACCCGGGCCATGATCGACCCCACTCGAGTCACCCAGGCCTGGCTCCAGCTGGTGGCCAACGCGGTGAAGTACTCCGAGCACTGCAGCACCGTGTCCCTGGGTTCGGCCGTTCGCGACGGCCACCTGCTGATGTGGGTGCGAGACGAGGGCATCGGGATCGCCCCTGAGGACATCGACCTGGTGCGCCAACGGTTCAAACGCACCACCGGGGCTCAGGAGATCGCCTCAGGAACAGGACTGGGGCTCAGCATCGTCGAGACGATCGTCGCAGCGCACGGCGGACGACTGGACATACGCTCTGAGGTGGGCCGAGGCTCGGTATTCACCATGGTGGTCCCTCTGAAGACCTCCATTCCGCAGTCCTCCTCCCGAGGCGGTGCCCTCGCACCTGCCGGGGCGTCAAGCCCTGATCAGCCTCCGACAGCCTCCCAAAGGAGTCACTCACCATGAGCAGCATCCTCATCGTTGAGGACGAGCCCCGCATCGTCGCCTTCCTCACCAAGGGGCTCAAGGCGGCCGGCTTCACCACGCACACCACCGCCGCAGGCAGGCAGGCCGTGGCCCTCGCGGTCCAGGAGAGCTTCGACCTCATCATCCTGGATGTGGGCCTGCCCGATATCGATGGCTTCGAGGTGCTCCAGCAGCTGCGCGGCCAAGGAGTGGGAGTACCGGTCATCATGCTCACCGCGCGTTCCTCGGTGGCCGACCGCGTCGCCGGTCTGGAGGGCGGTGCCGACGACTACATGCCCAAGCCCTTCTCCTTCGAGGAGCTCCTGGCGCGTATTCGGGTACGGCTGCGCCCGGATACCACCGGCCCCGACCAGATGCGGCTGACCCACCGCGACATGGTTCTGGACCTGCGCACCCGGACCCTGACGTTGGAGGGACGAACCGTGGAGCTCTCGGCCAGGGAGTTCGCGCTGGCCGAGGCCTTCATGCGCCACCCCGGTCAGGTCCTCAGCCGCGAGCAGCTCCTGAGCTCCGTATGGGGGCTGGACTTCGACCCCGGTTCCAACGTGGTGGAGGTCTACGTCTCCTACCTGCGCAACAAGCTGGGCAGGCAGCGGGTGGAGACCGTGCGCGGCATGGGTTACCGACTCACCTGATCCGCAACGCCTGCGTCGCCGGGAACCGGCCCGTGACCACGGTGTCAGCCATCTCGTCGGTCGTCCATTCAGTCATCGATGTCGCGGTCGTCGTCATCGGCTTCTCTTAGGCCGTTGTTCGCCGGCTTCCTGTCGTCATCAGCGTCGACCTCAGTGTGGAAGTCATCGGACCGTCCGGTAGCGGCCGGAGCGGCGGGGCCGGCCGGGGCAGCAGGGACGGCCGGCGCCGGTTGACGATCGCCATGGTCGACAGCGACAGGCGGGTCGGGGTCCACCGCCTGAGGCACATGGCCCTGCGTCGAGGAGCCCGATGAGGCTGCGGATCCCGCTTCGGAGCTGTCTGGCTCGTGCTGGGTACTGCTGGCACCGCCTGCGCTGCGGCTCGGCGTCGCCGTGGTCGAGGACTGGGAGGACGTGACCCGTGGGGTTGCCGTCAGGACGATTCCCGGTTCCTTCGCGGACTCGGCGGGGTGGGAGAACACCATGCGGGTGACCGTGAGCAGGAGGCCCGCTGTCACCACGACGACCGCGGTGGCAACGACGCGACCGCGACCGAAACGATGTAGCAGACTCGCCACTCCAGTGCCCCCTTCTCCCTGGCCTTGGACCTCCTGGAGGCCCTCCTGGACCCACCCGACTTTCGTCGACCGTAACACGAATGAGATGACGAAACATCGGACCATAGCACCGGGGAGTCACAGAATTGATCCACAAGCTTGTCAGAATCAGCACGACTCCTGGGCGTCCCGGCGTCACTCATAGGTGCGGCGACTCAGGGGCGGATGTGGCCGTCGCCCTCGACGATCCAGGTCGTCGTCGTCAGCTCGCTCAAGCCCATGGGACCGCGGGCGTGAAGCTTCTGGGTGGAGATGCCCAGCTCCGCCCCGAGCCCCAGCTGTCCGCCATCGGTGAAGCGGGTTGAGGCGTTGACCATGACGGCCGCCGAGTCCATGCTGGCGATGAAGCGGTTGATGACACTCACGTCCTGGGCGAGGACCGCCTCGGTGTGCCCGGTGGTGTGGGCGCGGATGTGGTCGATGGCCTCCTCCAGGCTCCCGACGACGCGCACGGCCAGGTCCAGCGAGCCGTACTCGGTGTCCCAGTCGGCCTCGGTGGCCTCGGTCAGGAGGTCATCACGCCCATCGGACGTCGCCGCCTCGGTCAGGATCCGGTGAGCAGTGGAGTCGACGTGCAGGACGGTGTCCTTGTCCCACAGGGCGCGGGCGGCGGCCGGAAGGTAGGCGGCGGCGACGTCGGCATGGACCAGGAGCGTCTCGGCGGCGTTGCACACGCCGACGCGCTGGGTCTTGGCGTTGACGATGATGTCCACCGCTGTCTCGAGGTCGGCGCTGGCGTCGACGTAGACGTGGCAGTTTCCCGATCCGGTCTCGATGACAGGGACGGTGGACTGCTCGACGACGGTGCGGATGAGTCCGGCCCCGCCCCGCGGCACCAGGGCGTCGACCAGGCCGTGGGCGCGCATGAGGGCGCGGGCACCGTCCCGACCGGCGGCATCGACGCTCGTCACAAGGTCTGCTGGCAGTGCCTGCCCCTCCAGGGCGCTGCGCAGGGCCGCGACGATGGCGGCGTTGGAGTCCTGGGCGGCACTGCCCCCGCGCAGGACGATGGCGTTGCCGGACTTGACGGCGAGGGCGGCGGTGTCGACGGTGACGTTGGGACGGGCCTCGTAGATCATGCCGACGACGCCCAGTGGCACCCGCACCCGACGCACTCGCAGCCCGTTGGGCATGACCGAGCCGTCAACGACCTGGCCCACGGGGTCGGGCAGGGCGGCCACCTCGTGCAGGGAGTCGGCGATGGCCGACAGGCGGCCGGGGTCCAGGGCCAGGCGGTCGAGGAGACCGGCCTTCATTCCTGCCTGGCGTCCGCGCTCCAGGTCGGTGGCGTTGGCCGCGAGGATCGCTTCGCCGTGATCGGTGAGACCGCGGGCCATGGCCTCCAGGGCGGCATCCTTGACGGCGCGCGGGGCCCTGGCCAGGCTCCGTTGCGCCGCACGGGCTGAGCGGGCGGTTGCGGTGACGAGCTCGTGGGCGTCGACGTCGTTCAGGACCACCTTAGAAGAAGCCCCGCCCAGGAGTACCCATCGAGGGAGAACCACCGGCAATGCCGGCGAGGCGGACATGCCCATGGTGATGACGAGCAGCAGGACGATGACGTAGTCAATGGCCTCCGTCGCCGGGAGGTCGTGGGGCACAACACGGCCGCCCAGCAGGAGGGCTCCGCCCGGAGGCGATGAAGCGACCTGACCGCGCTGACGTCCTGATGAAAACCGGTTCCGTGGGAGGGGTTTTGCACCAAGGACGATCGAGATGATCGACAGCACCAGGACGATGATCAGCACGTGACGAGGCCGAGCGCGAAGGGCGCCCGTCACGGTGCGTTGCGTCTCAAGGTCCACGGGGTTCCACGACAGCCACGGCCCAGCCCTGGCCTGATCGATGCCCTGAGCGCTTCCAAGCCGAAACATGGCGAAGATGATGACCGGTACCTGCGCCAGTGAGACCGCGCTGCGCAGCACCAGGTAATACTGACGCCCCCACTGGCTGCGGTGACCGCTAGGCGGGGATGAGTCTCCTGAGCCGATGCCGCGCTGCCGCTGCCGCAGGAGCCGCAGCCAGCACAGGCGTTGAGGGCGATGGTCGGGACCGCCAAGCCACGGCACCAGGTGAGTCGGAACTGCCGTGAAGCAGCCAGAGCTGCTGTGGAGCGCTGAGCACTGGCGTCACGACACCGACCAGTGCCAGGGAGCACTCCGGTCAAGACGCCGGGAACAGCTGATCATCCCTGATCAGCAGGGAGGAACGGGATCGAATACGCCGATAGACCGCGTCAATGACGTTGACCTGGCAGTCCCCGCGGCGTGAACCACCTATACCAGTAACGACCGTAATGACGTAGAACAGGGCAGGCGATACCGTGGGAGGATCAGGGAGACCTTTCATGCTGACGCGAGGCGGTGGCGGTGGGAGAGGAGGTGCCGCAGTGGGACCTGACTTGTCTTATTGTGGACGGGTGCACGACCGTAGGGGGCGTATCTTAGTGGCGGCGGTATGATCGCATCCACGGCCCTGGTGGATGACGGTAAGGCGCTGAGGGCTGCTGCGGGAACGAGGACTCACTCGACCACGCCAGACCGACTGATCGAATCGGCAGGATTGGCGCCCGCGCTTAGCGATGCGCGCTTTGTGACCCAGGCGATGCGGGGCAGCTCGGCGAGATCGTCGCGGTGGATGACGGGAGCCACGTGATCGGGGGCAGGGGTGCCCTCGGCCCGGGCAGCCAGGACCTCGCGCAGCTCGGCGGCGGCGTAGCGGCATATCCCCCGGGCCAGGACGCCCTCGGGGCCGACGACGTCGACCACGGAGCCCGACTCGAAGTCGCCGTCGACACCGGTCAGGCCGGGCAGCAGGAGCGACTTCTTCCCCATGGTCAGGGCCCGGGCCGCCCCGGCATCGATGAGAACACGCCCTTCGGGCTGGGAGGCGTGGGCCATCCACAACCGGCGGCTGGGGCGGTGAGGCCCGGTGGGCTCGAACCAGGTGCCCAGTTCGGTGGGAACCCGTTCCTGGCCCCAGGAGCCCGGCGGCGTCGTCGGCCCGGGCGATGAGGGTGGTGGTGCCCGAGGCGCAGGCGATGGTGGCGGCCTGGAGCTTGGTGGTCATGCCGCCGGTTCCCACGAAGGAGCCGCGCCCGGAGACGCTGACCCCCTCCAGCTCCGCTGAGGAGCGCACGTGACGGATGGGCGTGGCGCCGGGGGTCCCGGGGCGCGCAGTCCACAGTCCGTCGACGTCGGTGAGCAGCACGAGGACATCGGCGGTCACCAGGTGGGCCACGAGGGCGGCCAGGCGGTCGTTGTCGCCGAGGCTGAACTCACTGGTGGCCACCGCGTCGTTCTCGTTGATGATGGGGACGGCTCCCAGTGAGAGCAGGGAGTCGAAGGTGGCTCGCACCGTGCGGTAGTGGCTGCGGATGGCGACGTCGTGGGCGGTCAGGAGGACCTGGGCGGTCACCAGCCCGTAGGCGCTCATCGCGGTCTCCCAGCGGGCGGCGAGCCGCCCCTGTCCCACGGAGGCGGCCGCCTGCAGGAGACTGAGCTCGTCGGGGCGCCGGCTCAGCCCCAGGGGCACCAGGCCCGAGGCGACGGCCCCGGAGGAGACCAGGACGACGTCGTGACCACGACGCCGCATGCCGGCGATGAGACCGGCGAGGATGTCGATGCGGTTGAGATCGAGCCCGCCGTCGGCGCGCGTCAGGGACGAGGAGCCGACCTTGACCACCACGCGGGCCCCGGCGGGCAGCCGTTCTGGGCGCTCCTGCCCGTGGGCGGAGCCGGTACCGATCGCTGCTGGAGTCACTGCTCCCTCCTGTCAGTCCTCGTCGTCCCCGTGCCAGGAGGCGGCGTCGGTCCACAGGCCCTCGGCGGCCTCGTCACGCAGCTGCTGGCGCGCGGCCTCCTTGGCATCCATCATCTCGTGGTACTGGCTGCGCCGCTCCACGTTGGTCCGGCGTCGACTGCTCTCCAGGCGCAGGTCGGTGCCTCGGGCACCCAGCAGCTCGGGGCCGGTGGCCATCGAGGGCTCCCAGGTGAAGAGCACTCCCCCGTCGACCTCCCCGATGAGGACGGTGTCGCCGGCGTGGGCACCGGCCTTGACGAGCTCATCCTCGACCCCGGCCGCAGCCAGGCGGTCGGCGAGGTAGCCGACGGCCTCGTCATTGGAGAAGTCGGTCTGAAGCACCCAGCGCTCGGGTCGCTGACCGCGGACCTGGTAGACCTGCCCCTCACTGGGATGGTCCAGCAGACGTACCCGGGCGACAGGTTCCTTCTCCCGGCGTCCGACCGCCGCTGGCCGGATGATGGGGCGCGGCTCGCCAGAGCCGTCGGTCTCACCGGACTCACCATCGCGCTGGAGAGCCGCCGGAGCCATCTCGCGGGCCCGCTCGACCTCGCCGGCCAGGGCGAAGGACAGGGGTCGCAGCCCCGTGTGCGCGACCGCTGAGATGAGGTGGACGGGCAGTCCCCGGGCCTCGACGTCGGCACGCACGAACTCGGCGAGCTCGGCGGCGTCGGGAACGTCGACCTTGTTGAGCACCACGATGCGGGGGCGCTCCATGAGCGGGACCCGGCCAGTGAGGGCGGGATCGTCCTCCTGCTCGCCGAGGCGCTCGGAGTAGGCGGCGAGCTCGGCCTCGATGGTGTCCAGGTCGGACAGGGGGTCGCGACCCGGCTCAAGGGTGGCGCAGTCCAGGACGTGGACGATGACGGCGCAGCGCTCAATGTGCCGCAGGAAGTCCAGTCCCAGTCCCTTGCCCTGGGAGGCGCCGGGGATGAGGCCGGGGACGTCGGCGATCGTGTAGCGGACGTCGCCTGCCTCGACGACTCCGAGGTTGGGCACGAGGGTCGTGAAGGGGTAGTCGGCGATCTTGGGGCGTGCGGCGCTCATGGCGGCGATGAGGGAGGACTTCCCGGCGCTGGGGTAACCCACCAGGGCCACGTCGGCGATGGTCTTGAGCTCCAGGGTGATGTCCCCGGCCTGCCCGGGCTCTCCCAGGAGGTGGAAGCCGGGGGCCTTGCGCTTGGAGGAGGCCAGGGAGAAGTTGCCGCGCCCACCGGTACCGCCCTCGGCGACGACGACGTTGGTGCCCTCCCCCACGAGGTCGGCGATGACCTGACCGCGTGAGTCCTTGACGACGGTGCCCTCGGGAACGGGCAGGACGAGGTCCTTGCCGTCGGTACCGCGGCGCCAGTCCCCCATGCCGGGGGTGCCGTTCCCGGCCCGCTGGTGCGGGGAGCGGTGGTAGCTCAGCAGGGTCGTCACCCGGGGGTCAACGGTCAGGACGACGTCGCCGCCATGACCGCCGTCACCGCCGTCGGGCCCGGCCAGGGGCTTGAACTTCTCACGGTGCACGGACGTGCAGCCGTTGCCGCCGTCGCCGCCGGCCACGTGGAGGACCACTCGGTCAATGAAGCTGGGCATGGGGTCTCCTGTGAGTCCGGGATAGCGCGAGAGGGCGGACGGCAGGTGCCGTCCGCCCTCTCGCGACGTGTGATGTGCTCGGGGCTCAGGCCTCGGGGAGCACGACGTTGACGACCCGGCGACCGCGGAAGGTGCCGAACTCGACGTTACCGGCAGCGGTGGCGAACAGGGTGTCGTCGTTGCCACGACCGACGTTGCGGCCCGGGTGGAAGTGGGTGCCGCGCTGGCGGACGATGATCTCGCCGGCCTTGACGACCTGGCCGCCGAAGCGCTTGACGCCGAGGCGCTGCGCGTTGGAGTCGCGGCCGTTACGGGAGGAACCAAGACCCTTCTTGTGTGCCATGGTTGAAGGCTTCTTTCTTCTCGAGCGTGTGCGTTCAGGATGCCCGCGTACTGGCTGACGCCGGGGCGGTCACTTGATGGCGGTGACCTTGACGGCCGTCAGCTGAGCGCGGTGGCCCTGGCGCTTGCGGAAGCCGGTCTTGTTCTTGAACTTGAGGATGTTGATCTTGGGGCCCTTCTCGTCGCCGACGATCTCGGCGGTGACGGAGGACTTGGCCAGATCGGCGGCAGAGGTGGTCACCTTGTCGCCGTCCACCAGCATGACGGGGGCGAGGGTGACCTCGTCGCCGATCTCACCAGCAAGCTTGTCGACAACCACGACGTCGCCGACGGAGACCTTCTCCTGACGGCCGCCGGCCTTGACGATCGCGTAGACCACTTGAATGCTCATCTCTGTAGATTCTTCGAAAGGCTCTCACGCGCTGCGGGACCTTGAACGGCCTCGCCGGGAGGGCCCTGTCTGGGCAATGGCGCAAGAAGCACCGGCAGATAACTCTAGGCGATCATGTCGCCAGCACCAACCTCCGGTCCGTCCCGCCCCCTGTGTTCTTGGGCACGGAGCTGGAGCTCTCGTCAGGCCGATGCCTCCGGGGTGTCTGAAGAATTCTCCGGCGAGGGTGCGGTGCTCTTCGCAGTGGCCCGTCTCCTCGTTCTTCTTGCAGGCTTCTCCCCCGCCGGCTCCGAAGGCGCCTCGTCGGGCTGCGGCTCAGCAGGACCCTCAGACTTCTTGGCGGTCTTCTTCTCAGGCTTCCCACCGGCCTTCTTCCCAGGCTTCTTATCGGCCTTGTCTCCGCTCTTCTCACCGGCCTTCTTGGACGACTTCTTCTCAGTCGCCTTCCTTGACCGGGTCTTGACCGGCTCGTCCTCGACCGGGGGGACCTGAGCGTCTTGGCCGCTGGCAGGTCCCTCAGTCTCCACCACGTCATTGACACTGCCGCTCACGCCCGTGGCCGAGCCCTCAGCGTCCCCCTGCCGCTCATGGGAGCCCTGCCCTTCGATCTGGGCGTTGTGCGCCTGCTCGGCGGCGGCCGCGATCTGGGCCAGGGCGCCACGCACCGCCGCCCGGGCCTCATCATCAGCCCCGGACTCGGGCGATCCGGCGACGTCGCGCCCTGCGGACCCCTTGCCGTGGCCGGAGCTCTTGGAGCCCTTGGTCTCCTGGGAGTCCTTCTTGGCCTCCTTCCTACCGCCGCCGGCAGCAGCAGCCTGCTCCTCACGGTTCTTGCGTCCGCGCGAGCGCCCGCCACCGCGTGAGGCTGAGGCCGACATGTCGACCTGCTGGTTCTCCACGGGCTCATCGTGGACGATGAAGCCCCGGCCCTTGCAGTGCTCACAGGTGGTGGAGAAGGCCTCGACCAGGCCCTGCCCCACCCGCTTGCGGGTCATCTGGACCAGGCCGAGCGAGGTCACCTCGGTGACCTGGTGGCGCGTCCGGTCGCGTCCCAGGCACTCCACGAGCCGGCGCAGCACGAGGTCCCGGTTGGACTCCAGAACCATGTCGACGAAGTCGATGACGACCATGCCGCCGATGTCACGCAGGCGCAGCTGACGGACGATCTCCTCGGCGGCCTCCAGGTTGTTGCGGGTGACGGTCTCCTCCAGCGTGCCTCCCGCACCGGTGAAGCGCCCGGTGTTGACGTCGATGACCGTCATCGCCTCGGTGCGGTCGATGACCAGGGTGCCGCCGCTGGGAAGCCAGACCTTGCGATCGAAGCCCTTGGCCAGCTGCTCGTCGACGCGATGAGCGGTGAAGACGTCCTCAGGACCGACCCAGTGCTCGAGGCGCTCGGACAGATCCGGGCTGACATCGTCGATGTACTGGGAGATCGTGGACCAGGTGTTGTCGCCGGAGACGACGAGCTTGCGGAAGTCCTCGTTGAAGACGTCTCGGATGACCCTCACGGCGAGCTCCGGCTCCCCCTTGAGCAGGACGGGGGCCTTGCCGCTGCCCTTCATGATGGAGGACGCCTTCTTGTCGATGGCCTCCCACTGGTTCACCAGTCGCTCGACGTCGGCGGTCAGCTGCTCCTGTGTGGCCCCCTCCGCGGCGGTGCGCACGATGACTCCGGCAGAGTCGGGCACGATCCGCTTGAGGATCTTCTTCAGGCGGCTGCGCTCGGTGTCCGGCAGCTTGCGCGAGATCCCCGTCATGGTGCCCCCGGGGACGAGGACCAGGTAACGGCCCGCCAGGGTGATCTGGCTGGTGAGGCGAGCACCTTTGTGACCGATGGGGTCCTTGGTGACCTGGACCAGGACGGTGTCGCCGCTGGAGAGTGCGTCCTCGATGCGACGGGGCCTGCCCTCCAGGCCGGCGGCGTCCCAGTTGACCTCGCCGGCGTAGAGCACGGCGTTGCGTCCCTTGCCCAGGTCGACGAAAGCGGCCTCCATGGAGGGCAGGACGTTCTGAACCCGACCGACGTAGACGTTGCCGACCATGGAGGTCTGCGTGTGCCGGGAGACGTAGTGCTCCACGAGGAGCCCGTCCTCCAGGACGGCGATCTGGTTGAGGCCGTCGGACTCGCGCACGATCATCTGCCGGTCCACGGACTCGCGGCGGGCCAGGAACTCGGCCTCGGTGACGATGGGGCGACGGCGTCCGGCCGCCCTCCCCTCGCGGCGACGCTGGCGCTTGGCCTCCAGGCGGGTCGACCCCTTGAGGGCGGTCACCTCATCACGCAGGTCGCCACTGTCCGAGCGGGTACGGGAACGACGCCGCCGACGGCGCGATCCGGACACGGTGCTGGTGGAGGACTCAGCAGCGATGTCAGTGGAGGCATCGCGCGCCGAGGGCGCCGCATCGGTACCTCCCTCCTCCTCGGCCTGCGACTCATCGTCGGAGTCGTTGCGCGCCGAGTCTCCGCCTCGCGAGCGCGAGCGCCGACCGCGCCCACCACGGCGGCGCTTGCGACGAGCCCCGCCCTCACGGGCGTCATCCGACGAATCGGCCCGGGCCCCGTCGGCTCCCTCGGCTCCGTCAACGCTGCCGGCCTCTGAGCCATCGACATCCTCGGTGTCGGACTCATCAAGCGTGGAGTCCCCGCGGGCCTCCTGCGGAGCCCCGGTGTCGGCGATCGCCCGCCGGCGACGACGACCGCGACCACCGCTCCGGTCGGCTCGGGGCGACTCGGCCTCGGCACCCTCATCCCTTCTACCGGCGCCAGTCCGAGCGTCAGCGTCCTCCTCATCCGCCCAGTCCTTGGCGCCCTGGTGGCGCGAGGCGGTCGGCGCCTCCTGGGGCGCGGCGGTCGCCGCGGTGACCCGCCGGCGTCGACGGGCCCGGCTGGGATCGGGGGCCTGGAACAGGAGTGAAGCGGCGGGAAGGCGGGGGGTCTCGAGGTCCTCCTCATCCATGTCCGCCCCGGTGAGCTCGTCGTCCTCCCGCGGCATGTCGGGATTCCTCGCCGCCGCTCTCGTCGGCCCCGATCCGCTCCCCAGCATCTTCCTGCAGCGGGCGTCGGCGCTCGGCCCGCCCTCCGTCGACGTGCGGTTCGCCAGGCTCGTCCGCCTCGATAGCGGCACGGGGCTCAGCGACCGGAGCCGTCTCGGGGGCGGCGGAGGCCGCGACGGCCTTCCGGCGACGACGAGGCGGGACCGACTCGACGGCCGGGGCCTGCGGGGACTGCTGCGCGCCGGGCTCTTCGGGCCCGGAGGCGGCGGTATCCGACACCCCACCGAAGCGGGCTGCTCGGCAACGGGGGCCTGGGCGGGGGCGGCCGCGGCTGCGGTGACCCTACGGCGGCGGCGCGGAGCCGGGGCGCTCACGGCGTCACCGTGTTCCTGCTCGTACGATTCTGTTGATTCTGATGTGGTGCGACGTGCCATGGGGCTTGCACTCTCCGGGGCTGACGCCGTCGTCGTACCCTCGACGCGCCAGCGCGGTTGTGCTCCCCAGCGGGAGCAGCGAGAAAGTCTTGAGCGCGCCCGTGAGGGCGCACGCCTTGCCTCTCGTCCACACGGACCGGGCTCGCAGCGGCGCAGCTCAGGCGGCGCAAGGTCCTCGGACAGGGTCGGTCGGAAGGCGTGGCTCCCGGTACCGGTACGAGGCACCCGAAGCCGGCTCGAAGTATCCCACACAAACGCCGATAAGCGCTTGTGCGACTCATGGTGTCCCCGATCTCTCTGCACGTTGATCTCATCACGCACCCAGCGATCGTCCACACTTCAGTCAGACACACGGCACCCTCACCCACTTGTCACGGACTTTCGGCCTCACCTTGAGATCGTTACACCTTCAACACTCGCCCGTTAAAGCGACACCTCACCGACGATGGTGCACGCAGAAAAATCCGGAAGTGCCGCACACAGCAATACCTTTGCCTCCCACGCATTTCACGACATCGCGTCACAGATGTTCTATAATACTCCTATCGACCTGTAGGACGTTCTACAGGATCTCCTATTGATCTCATCATCATCTCCGAAAGGTGGCACGGATGGCCATCTCTCCTATGGCGCTGGACTCTCTGGATCTGGCGCGCTGGCAGTTCGGTATCACCACCGTCTACCACTTCATCCTGGTTCCGCTGACCATCGGGCTGTCCCCGCTGGTGGCTCTCATGGAGACGCTGTGGCGCAGGACCGGCAACAAGCAGTGGCTGGTGGCTACCAAGTTCTTCGGCAAGATTCTGCTGATCAACTTCGCACTGGGCGTCGCTACCGGCATCGTTCAGGAGTTCCAGTTCGGCATGAACTGGTCGGAGTACTCGAGATTCGTCGGCAACATCTTCGGCGCCCCCCTCGCCTTCGAGGCCCTGCTGGCCTTCTTCATGGAGTCCGTCTTCCTGGGCCTGTGGATCTTCGGATGGGACCGCCTGTCGCCCAGGCTGCACAACCTGTGCATGTGGGCCGTGGCAGCTGGAACGAACTTCTCCGCCTTCTTCATCCTCACCGCCAACTCCTGGATGCAGCACCCGGTGGGCGCCGTCGTCAACCCCAAGACGGGGCGCGCCGAGCTCGACGGCGTGAGCGGCTTCCTCAAGCTCCTGTCCAACGAGCTGGTGTGGGCCACCGTGCTGCACGTCGTTTCCTCAGCCCTGCTGGTGGCCGCCGCCGTCGTCATGGGCGTCTCCGTGTGGTGGATGGTCAAGGCCGCCCAGGCGAAGCAGGACTTCGAGGCCCGTGAGCTGTGGCGACGGGTCGCCCGCTTTCGGGGCCATCACCATGGTGGCCGCAGGCCTGGTGACCGCCGGCACCGGCCACATGCAGGGTCAGCTGGTCGCCGAGTACCAGCCGGCCAAGATGGCCGCTGCCGAGGGTCTGTGCCACAACGAGACCGGAGCCCCTTTCACCGTGGCCGCCTTCGGGGACTGCAAGAACGAGGACGGCATGGTCCGGTTCATCTCGGTTCCCGGCGTCTACTCCTTCATGGCCACCAATGACTTCAACGCCGAGCTCACCGGACTCAAGGAGGCCGGCGACACCTACACGAAGCAGTACGGCACCACAGATGCGCGCGGCAACGCCGTCGACTACAGCCCCAACGTCATGGTCAACTTCTGGTCCTTCCGCCTCATGATCGGACTGGGCATGGCCTCGATGGGCCTGGGGATTCCTGGCCCTGTGGCTGACCCGCTCCGACAGGCTCATCTCCCGCCCGATTCTGGGCAAGGCGGCGCTGGCCACCATGTGGCTGCCCTTCATCGCCTGCTCCTTCGGCTGGATCTTCCGTGAGATGGGCCGCCAGCCCTGGGTCATCGTCCCCAACCTGTCCGACCCGGTCTCGCAGGTCTACATGCTCACCGCCGACGGCGTCTCCTCCGTGGTCTCCTCGGGCACGGTGCTGGCCTCCATGGTCATCTTCACCCTGCTGTACGCCGCGCTCGGAGTGGTCTGGTTCGTGCTGCTGCGCCGGTACATCCGCGAAGGGGTGCGCACCCCGGTGCCGGACAAGACCGGCAAGTCCAAGCAGACGGACCAGGACAGCCAGGACAGCGAGGACACGGACTCCGGCGACGACGACTCCGTTGACTCCTCCGAGGCCGCCCCGGCCCTGTCCTTCGCCTACTGAGCCGAGGAAGGTAGAAAACCCATGACACTGAGCATCCTCTGGTTCATCCTCATCGCCGTCCTGTGGATCGGCTACCTCACCCTGGAGGGCTTCGACTTCGGCGTCGGCATGATCCTGAAGATCCTGGGTCGCGACGAGCGCGAGCGGCGCGCGACGCTGACCACCATCGGCCCCCACTGGGACGGTAACGAGGTGTGGCTGCTGACCGCCGGCGGGGCGACCTTCGCCGCCTTCCCCGAGTGGTACTCCACCCTGTTCTCCGGGGCCTACATCGTCCTGTTCATCATTCTGCTGTGCCTCATCGTGCGCGTGTGCGCCATCGAGTGGCGCCCCAAGGTCAACTCCCAGACCTGGCGCGACCGCTGGGACTGGGTCCACACGATCAGCGCCTGGCTGCCCTCCATCCTGTGGGGCGTGGCCTTCGCGAACCTGGTTCAGGGCATGCACATCGAGGTCGTCCAGACCTCCAACGGCGCCGTCGTCCCGGCCGCCCAGGTGCCGGCCGACTCCCTGGTGCCCGGTGCCGCCCACCAGATCACCGGCGGCCTGCTCACCATGGTGACTCCCTTCACCCTGCTGGGCGGCGCCGTCACTTGCCTGCTCTTCCTCAACCACGGTGCGCTCTTCGTGGCGCTCAAGACCACTGGCGACCTGTCGCAGCGCGCGCTGCGGATGTCGCGCCGGCTCGCCCCCGCGGCCACCGCGGTCACCGCCGCCTGGGCCCTGTGGGCGCAGCTGGCCTACTCGGGCAGTGCCCTGTCCTGGATTCCGCTGGTCATCGCCGCTGCCGGACTCATCGGCTCCCTGCTCATGGGGCGCACCGGGAGCGAGGGACGGGCCTTCGCCCTGCACTTCGTGGGGATCGCCTTCGCCGTCGTCTTCATCTTCGCCGCGATGGCCCCCAACGTCATGCGCTCCTCGGTGGACCCGGCCTACTCGCTGACGATCCAGCAGGCCGCGAGCGCCGACACGACCCTGCTCATCATGACCGTCGCCGCGGCGGTGTTCGTCCCCGGGGTTCTGGCCTACACGATCTGGAGCTACAAGGTCTTCGCCTCGCGCATCAGCGTCGAGAGCATCAACCCCGACCAGGGCGGACTGCACCCCACGCTGGTGCGTGACTCCGCCCAGCCCGAGGCGCACTTCGGGTACTGACCATCAGCGCGACGCATCGGCCGGGGGTTTCCGGGCCCTTGGACCTACTCCCCTATCCTTGAGCAGGTGAAGCCCCTCGATCCCCGGCTGATGCGTTACGCCAGCTCCGCCCGCCGATACATCGCCGCCACCGCCGTCACCGGAATGGTGACAGCCGTGCTGGTGGTGGTTCAGGCCTTCCTCATCTCGCGTGCGGTCTCCTCGGTCATCTCCAAGGGGGCCGCACCGTCGGCTGTCAGGGCCCTGGTGATGGCTCTGGGCGGGGTCCTGGCGACCAGGGCCCTGGTGGTCCTGCTCCAGGAGGCTCATGCCCACCGGTCCGCCACGGAGACGATCATCGAGCTGCGTCGGCTGGTTCTGGAGCACGCATCCCGTCTGGGTCCCCGGTGGCAGGCGCTTCACGGGACGCAGACCGCCACTCTGCTGACTCGCGCGCTGGACGACCTCGAGCCCTACTTCACCCGCTACCTGCCCCCAGCTGGTGCTGGCCTCCACGGTGACACCGGCCACGGTGCTGGTGCTCCTCACCCAGGACTGGTCGGCCGCGGTGGCCGTGGTGTGCACCCTGCCCCTCATCCCGATCTTCATGATTCTCATCGGCAGGATGACCCAGTCCGTCTCCCAGGAGCGTCTCAGGACCATGCAGGTTCTGGGCGATCAGGTGCTCGACCTCATCTCGGGGCTGCCCACGCTCAAGGCTCTCGGGCGCGAGCAGGGGCCGGCCGAGCAGGTGCGCTCCCTGGGCCGCTCCTACCGGCGCACCACCATGTCGACCTTGCGGGTCGCCTTCCTGTCGGGGGCGGTCCTGGAGTTCATCACGACGTTGTCGGTGGCGATCATCGCCGTTCAGATCGGTTTCCGGCTCGTGGCCGGGCGCATGGACCTGTTCACCGGTCTGCTCGTCCTCATGGTGGCCCCGGAGGTCTATCAGCCGCTGCGGCAGGTGGGCTTCCAGTTCCACGCCTCGGCCAACGGGGTGGCGGCGGCGAACGCCGTCTTCGAGGTTCTTCAGACCCCAGTGCCCGAGCACGGCGACCTGCCTGCCCCCGACCTGCGCTCATCGACGATCGAGCTCGATGCGGTGTCCGTCGCCTCTCGGGGCGCGTGGGCCCCCGACGACCTCAGCGCCACGATCCCTCCCGGCAGCCTGGTGGCGCTGACGGGTCCGTCGGGTACAGGGAAGACCACGACGACCCTGGTCCTCCTCGGCCTGCTTACCCCGGACCGGGGGCAAGTGAGGGTCGTGCCCGACGGCGGTGAGCCCGGTGGTGGCCCCATGGACGCCGTCGACCTCGCCGAGATCGATCCGACCACCTGGTGGGAGCAGATCGCCTGGGTGCCTCAACGCCCCACCATCACCCCTGGCACGGTGCTGGATAACGTCCTGGATCGTGCCGAGCCGGACGCCTCCACGGCAGGGGGCGTCCCCGACGTCCTGGTCGAGGCGGCCCGGGCCACCGGCTTCGATGAGGTGGTGGAGGACCTTCCCCAGGGGTGGCGGACCCTGGTGGGCAGTGCAGGAGTCGGCCTGTCCGTGGGGCAGCGCCAGCGTCTGGCCCTGACGCGGGCCCTGTGCTCGACGGCGCCCCTGGTGGTCATGGATGAACCGACCGCGCACCTCGACGCCGCCAGTGAGGCCCATGTGCTCGCCGCAGTCCGTGCGCTGCACGCCTCGGGGCGCACGGTGGTGGTCATCGCGCATCGTCCTGCACTCATGGCCCTGGCCGAGCAGACCATCGCCGTGACGAGCGAACCGGTACCGCCGGCGGACATCGCGCCTGACCAGGCACCTGACCAGGGCACCTGCCCATGAGGCGGCGACGGCGCAGGAGGAGACCCTGTGAGCGCGGCAAGCACATCGACGAGCCCCTGAGACCTGACATCCCTGTGAGCCCTGCGAGCCCGATGACATCCGCCCTCTCCCCCGCACTGTCCGCCGATGAGCGACGCTCCCTGCGCCGGGCGGTGGGCCTGCTGAACCTGGACCGATCACGCTTCATCCTGGCCGTGCTCACCGGGACGGCGGCCATGGCCTCGGCCGTGGCCCTGTCCGGGGTGGCGGCCTGGCTCATTGCGAGGGCCTCCCAGATGCCCGACGTCGTCGCGCTGGGGGTGGCGCCGGTGGCGGTGCGGCTCTTCGGCATCTCGCGCTCCGTGCTGCGCTACTGCGAGCGGCTCGTCTCCCATGACACCGCCTTGAGGGGCATGGGCGCTCTGCGTACCCGCCTCTATGAGTCCCTGGCCTCGGCCCGCACGGACACGGTTGCGGGGCTGCGCCGCGGCGATGTCCTGGCGCGGGTGGGGCAGCGACATCGACGCGGTCGGGGATCTCGTCGTGCGCGCCTATCTGCCGGCGGCGGTCGCAGCCGTCCTGGGCGCGGCCACGTGTCTCGGCGTCGCCCGTGGTCTACTGGCCGGCGGGCCTCATCCTGCTGGCCTGTCTGCTGCTGTCGGGACTGGTGGCCCCGTTGGCCACCATCCGCTCCGCGAGAATCGCCGAGCAGGCCCGTCAGAGGCAGGCCACCGAGCTGTCCGCGGAGGTCCTGGCGGTCCTGGAGGGGGCGCCTGAGCTGACTGTCTCCGGGCGTCTGGCCGGCTCGATGCGCCAGGTCGCCTCCCGGGAGGAGAGCCTGAGCCGTCTGCGGGACCGGGCCGCGGTACCGGCCGCGATCGCGGCGGCCGTGGACGTGGCAGCCATGGGGATCGCGGTCCTGGGCAACCTGGTGGTCGGGGTGAGCGCCGTGTCCGCCGGGCAGCTGGCCCCGGTCTGGCTGGCAGTCATCGTCCTGGTGCCGCTGGCGGCCTTCGAGGCCACCTCCGCGCTCGGCCCGGCCAGCGTGCAGCTGGTGAGGTCGGCCGGTGCCGCCTGCCGCATCGTGGAGCTCATCGAGGCGGCTGAGGCCAGTACCGGCACCAGCGGCACGACGTCCGGCGCGCCTCGGGAGCTGCCCGAGCCCTCGCCCAGGGGCCCGTGCCTGCGGGCGAGGGACCTGGCGGTGGGCTGGCCGGGTGGTCCGGTTGTGGCCGAGGGCATCGACCTGGATCTGAGGGTCGGTCGCCGAGTGGCGATCGTGGGGCCGTCGGGGATCGGCAAGTCGACACTGCTGGCCACGCTGGCGGGACTGCTGGAGCCTCGGGGCGGCACGCTGACGCTCGACGGCGTCCCCCCGTGGCAGGCGGCCCGCTCCGAGGTGGCGGCCAGGGTGTGCCTGACCGCGGAGGACGCGCACGTCTTCCACACCAGTGTCCTGGAGAACCTGCGCGTGGCGCGGGGGGACATCACCCCCGCCGAGGCCGGCGAGCTGCTGAGGCGGGCCGGGCTCGGGGACTGGCTCGAGGCCCTTCCCGACGGCGTTGAGACCATCATCGGCACGGATGCCACAACGCTGTCGGGTGGGGAGCGGCGTCGGCTCCTGCTGGCCCGAGCCCTGGCGGCTCCGGCCCCCCTGATGCTGCTGGACGAGCCCGGCGAGCATCTCGATGCCGTCACCGCGGACCGGCTCGTGACCGACCTGCTGACAGTGGGTGACCAGGGCCGCGGCACTCTCCTGGTCACCCATCGCCTCAGCGCCCTGGAGCACGCCGACGAGGTCCTCGTCATGGGGCACCGGCCGCAGGCCACCGGTGAGCGGGGGCCTGCGACTATCCTGCACAAGGGCAACCACCATGAGCTCCAGGATGTCTCCGAGACCTACCGGTGGTCGCTCTCCCAGGAGGATCAGGACAGGCAGCAGGACCACGTATCCGGTACGAGCTGAACGAGCTGAGCACGATGACGACACCCCACCCGCAGCACGCAGCAGACACCCTCGGCGACGGTCTTGGCTTCCCCGGTGTGCCCGAGGACGCCCCGGAGGAGCTCGACGGCCCCCCGGCGCCACGTGAGGAGGCGCTGGCGACCTCTTCGGAGGAGAACGCAGCGGCGGGGCGTCTGGCCTACGCCGTCCACGCCGACCAGCTGGTCTCCACCCGTGGCCGCCGGGCGTCGGCCCTTCAGCCGAGCCTGGACGAGGCGACTGTCGCTCTCATCCAGGCGGCCCTGAGCCTGACCAGCTCCCTGCGGGTCCCCGACGCGCTGCGCCGTCTGGTGGAGTCGGCCTGCTCCATCACGGGTGCCTCGTGGGGAACCATCGCCGTGCTCAACCACGCGGACATGGATGTTGACCCGGCCGGCCCCCTCTCGCCCGATCCCTCCGACGCGAGCTCGCGCACCGTCTGTGCAGCGGGGTGCCCACGGCGACCCTCGATGAGCTCGCCCAGATGGCCGGCGCCCCCGATACCGCCGGCTCTTCGCACGCCTCCGCTGAGTCCCTGCTCAGCGGGCTCGAGGGCACCGGGATGGTCATCGACAACGACCTGGGCAGGACATCGGCCTTCACCGGGGCCATCGAGGGTGAGGAGACCGGCAGCCTGCTCTCAGCCCCGCTGCGCCTTCACGACCAGGTCTACGGGCATCTATACCTGTGCGACAAGCCGGGGGGCTTCACCCGCTCGGACGCCGACGCCGTCCTGACCCTGGCCCAGGCCGCAGCCGTCGCCGTGGAGAACGCCCGCTTGTACCGCGAGGCCCGTGACCGCGAGCAGTGGATGGTCGTCTCCCAGGAGCTGACGACGCTGCTGCTCTCGGGCGCCGAGGAGGATGACGCGCTGACGCTCATCGCCCACCGCGTCCGCCAGGTCGCTCACGCCGACACGGCCGCCCTCATCCTGCCCAGCATCGGGCAAGCGCTGGATCTGCGAGATCGCCGACGGCGAGCACGCCAGGGAGCTGATCGGCACCTTCTTCCCGCCCGAGGGTCGGGCCCTGACCACCCTGGCCCATCAGACCGGCCTGGTCGTGGACTCCCTGGAGGACGCCTGGGGCGACGGCGACCTGATGGTCCCCCAGCTGGCCCAGTTCGGGCCGGCCCTCTACGCCCCCATGATCCACCGGGGGCGGGGCGTGGGGGTCATGCTGCTGCTGCGCTCCCCGGGTGCGGCGCCGTTCACCGCCCAGGACCTGGAGATCGCCGAGCTCGTGGCGGGGCAGGCCACGATGGCCTTCGAGCTGGCCGACGCCCAGCACGCCGAGGAGATGGCCACGCTGCTCGATGAGCGGGCCCGGATCGGCCGGGACCTGCACGACCTGGCCATCCAGCAGCTCTTCGCCACCGGCATGCAGATCTCCGCAGCCCGGGAACGGCTGGCCTCCAGCACGCAGGCGGACCTGGATGCGGTGTGCTCCGTGCTGAGCACCGCCCTGGAGGCGGTGGACGACTCCGTGGGCCAGATCCGCTCCATCGTGCGCTCCCTGCGCGATCGCGATGAGGAGGTCGGTGTGATCGAGCGGCTGCGGCGCGAGGCCTCCCTGGCCCGTAACGCCCTGGGCTACGCCCCCTCGCTGCTGCTGAGCGTCGACGGCCGGGGCCTGGCCCAGGTGGACCGCGACGAGGAGGACCGGCTCATCGCCTCGGTCGACGCCGCCGTGGCACCGGATATCGCCGACGACATGGTCGCCGTCGTGCGTGAGGGGCTGAGCAACGTGGCCCGGCACGCTCACGCCTCCTCGGTGACGGTGGACGTCAAGATCGAGGGGGTGCAGCCGGGCTCGGAGCTGTGCTGCGGCCCGGGGGACGACGAGGGCCACGCCTCGGGCGACGCCGAGCCCTTCCGAGGCAGCCCGGTGGTGGAGATCGTCTGCCGTGACGACGGCGTCGGGGTGAATCCCTCCGTGACGCGCCGTTCGGGAACGGCCAACATGGCCGAGCGGGCCCGCCGCCACGGCGGCAGCTTCGTCATCGGTCCGCGGGCCCGCTCCGACGGCGAGCGGCGAGGCACCTGCTTCACCTGGCGGGTGCCCTTGGACGGGGGCGTTCGGTCGCGCTGAGTCCGCTGCGCCCCTCTCAGTGGCGGGCTCCTGCCTCAGGCAGGAGCCGTCAGCTGTTGCGCCAGCCCGAGGCCCGCTGGCCGGCAACCCAGGCGGCGACCTGGGTGCGCCGCTGCAGCCCCATCTTGGCCAGCAGGGAGGTGATGTGGTTCTTGACCGTCTTCTCGGCGACTCCGAGCCTCTCACCGATCTCCCGGTTGGACAGGCCGTCACCGATGAGGTCGAGCACCTTGCGCTCGGCGTTGGTCAGGTCGGCGGTGGGGTCGTCGTGGTCCGCCCGGCGGCGCGTCACGGTGCGCTCGTCGAGCAGGACGCGCCCGGAGGCGACGGCACGTACGACGTCGCTGATCTCGGCGCCGTGAACCGTCTTGAGCAGGTAGGCCCGGGCGCCTGCCGCCAGGGGCCTCGGCCAGGGCCTCGTCGTCGTCGAAGGAGGTCAGCACGATCGGCAGGGGCCTGGGGCACGGAGTCTCGCAGCTCCTGCATGAGCTCGATGCCGGTGCCGTCGGGCAGCTGGAGGTCCACGAGGATGACGTCGGGGCGGACCAGCTCGGCCCGACGCACCGCCTCGGCCCGAGAACCCGCCTCGGCGACGACGTCGAGCCCATCGGCGCGGTCAATGATCTCGGCGATGCCGCGACGGACGATCTCGTGATCGTCCACGATCATGACGCGGACGATCTCCGAGGAGGGGGTGTGTGCCATAGTCATGACATTACCAGGGCTATGGAAACCTACGTCACACCCGTGGCGGCGCTGTGGCGATGCTGTTGCGGAGGCTCCCTGTGCGCACTGGCGGCGCCTACCGGCGCCGGCGCGGACGGGTCTGGCAGCGGGGGCAGTAGGTGTGGGAACGTCCTCCCAGAGCCTCGCGCGCCATGGTGGCGCCGCAGCGGCGGCACCCCAGCCCCTGGCGTCCGTAGGCGCCGAGCTCGCGGGCGAAGAATCCGGCGGCGCCCTCGACGTCGACGTAGAGGGCGTCGAAGCTCGTGCCGCCGACCTCCAGTGCACGGCGCATGACCTCGGCGGTGGACTCAAGGATCCGGGCCACCACCCGCGGGCCGAGTCCGGTTCCCGGGCGCAGGCCGTGCACTCCGGCCTCCCACAGGCCCTCGTCGGCGTAGATGTTGCCGATGCCCGAGACGAGCCCCTGGTCGAGCAGCTGGGTCTTGATAGCGCGCCTCGAGGCGCGCACCCGGGCGACGACGCCCGTGGGACCGGTCAGATCCAGGGCCGGATCGAGCAGGTCCCGGGCGATATGGGTGGCATCAGTCGGCAGCAGCGGCCGCGGGTCGCCCATCCCTCCTGGAGCGCCGTCGTCGGTGGGGGTCAGGTCGACGACGTGCAGACCGCCGAGCATGCGCTGGTCGACCAGGTCGAGCACCGCCCCGCCGGCGTCGCCGCTGAGGTGAAGGCGCACTCTCAGGTGGCGGGCGGAGGTGGAGATGTCCCGCACGTAGCGGGGCTGCTCGGTGGCGCTCAGGTCCACGGGGCGCCCGCCGGGGAGGGTGTCCGGGTCTGCCAGGAAGGCGGTGGCACGGTTGGACTCCGGGTCCGCGCCAGGAGTGGTCACGGAGGTGGTGCCGCGCACAAGCAGCTGGCCGCTCATGCCCAGGTGGGCGGACAGGGCGCGTCCGTCGTCCAGGGGCAGCCACAGGAACTTCCCGCGGCGGACGGCCGCGGTGAGGGTGCGCCCGGTGAGCTGGTCGATGAAGGCCTGCGCTCCCCCGTCCTGGCGGCGCAGAGGACGCGGGTCGAGGACCTCGACGCGGGTGACGGTGCGTCCGGCCACGTGCTTGGTGAGGCCGGTGCGCACCACCTCGACCTCGGGAAGCTCGGGCATCAGCTCTTCCGGGGGGTCTGCCGGGTGAGCAGGTCGGCGCGCAGGGCCTCGTTGACACCGGGCAGGTCGATCCGCCGTCGCCACGTGCGGCCAGGATGGCGGCGTAGGCGGCCTCGGCGGCGTCGTGCTCGGCGACCTTCTTCGAGCTGCCGGTTCCCTGCCCCAGCACCTCGCCGTCGACGATGGCGCTGGCGGTGAAGACCCGCTGGTGGTCGGGTCCGGTGCCGGCCACCTCGTACACGGGGTTACCGAGCTGGTGGACGGCGGCGAGCTCCTGGAGGCTCGTCTTCCAGTCCAGGCCCGCGCCGCGGGTGCGGGCCGAGTCCAGGAAACGGGAGACGAGCCGGGTGACGACCGTGCGGGTCTCCTCCAGGCCGTGGGTGAGGTAGGTGGCACCGATGAGGGCCTCGACCGTGTCGGACAGGATGGAGTCCTTGTCCCGCCCGCCCGAGAGCGCCTCCCCCTTGCCGAGCTTGATGAACTCCCCCAGCCCCAGGTCGCGGGCGACGGCGGCCAGGGCCGGCTCGGAGACGGTGGCGGCGCGCATCTTGGCGAGCTGGCCCTCAGGGACCTCCGAGTGGGTGCGGTAGAGGTACTCGGTGACGATGATGCCCAGCACGGAGTCACCCAGGAACTCCAGACGCTCGTTGGTGGGCAGGCCACCGTTCTCGTGGGCGTAGGAGCGGTGGGTCAGGGCCAGGTCGAGCAGCTGGGTGTCGATGCTCGGCCCCCAGCGGTAGACGAGGGCCTCGGTGTCGGTGCGCGCGGGCGGGGCACTGCGGCGCTTGGCCATCAGGACCGGTCCTCCTCGGGGTCCTCGCCCTCCTGACCGGTCTCGGTCCCCAGCAGTCCGGCCAGGGCCGACCAGCGCGGATCGATGACCTCGTGGTGGTGGCCGGCGGGCAGATCCTCGAACCGCTTCCCGCAGTCGGGGCACAACCCGGGGCAGTCGGGACGGCACAGAGGCTGGAAGGGCAGCGTGGGCACCAGGGCGTCGCGCAGCGCCGGTTCAAGGTCCAGGCTGGTCTCCCCCACAGCCAGGAGATCCTCGACCTCCTCATCACCTTCGGCCCGCTGGGCCTCGATGACCTCGGGGAAGAGGTAGAGCTCGTCGATCCTCACGCTGCGGTCCTCGTCGAGGTCGCGCAGGCAGCGCACGCACTCGCCGTGGACGTGCAGGTCGGCGTCGGCGTGCGCCAGGACGCCGTCGTCCATGGAGGTCAGGGTGACGTCGAGGGCGAGGCCGCTGCCCTCGGGCACGCCGATGACCTCGGTCCCCAGGTCGGCGGGGGCGGGGGTACGGATCTGCAGGTTCTTGACCGAGCCGGTGGCACGGGGCAGGTCGACGATATCAACGACGAGTCCTGACATGGGTTCCTCCACAACGGGTTGACCGCGCCGCATCCAGCGATGACCGAGGGGCTCAAGCGATCTCACGTGATGTCCACATGATGTCCCTGTGAGGTACCCGGCGCTGGTGGGCGAGGCGATGGACGAGGTTTCTGGCGCGAGCGTACCCGGTGGGACGGCGGCGCCACCGGGTCAGTGGGCGGAAGGGTCCACGGACCAGGCCGAGCGGCGGCGGACGGGCTCCTGGATCTCCACCGGCTGGCTCGATCCATCCCCCAGGCGGCCGGCCAGGACCTCACGGCCGGCGCGGATCTGCTCGGCAACTTTTGCGACCTCGGCCTCCAGTGAGGCCAGGGTCCGGTCGGAGTACTCATCGGCCCCGTGGCGCAGGGAGGCGGCCTTGTCCTCCGCCGCGGCCACGATGCTGTCGGCCCGGTCATTGGCCATGCGCACGATGTTCTCACCCGCCACGAGGCGCTCGGACTCCTCCTGGGCGTACTGGACGAGCCGCTCGGACTCGGCCCGTCCCTCAGCCAGGACGGCGTCGGCATCGGCGACGATCTTCTCAGCTCGATGCACAGCGGTCGGGACCGCGTCGCGAGCCCGGTCAATGAGGTGCTGGGCGCTCTCCCGGTTGACGATCACGGAGGCGCTCATCGGCATGGAGCGGGCGTTGCTGATGAGGTCGTCGAGCTCATCAAGAATGCGCAGCAGGTCGTCCCCGGCATCGCGGCTGGTCGTCACGGTAGGTCCTCTCGAGTGTGGTCGGCGCCGACGGAGCGGCCTGGCGGGGTCCCGGGCGGGACGAGTCCTGGTCCGACGCCGTCGTGGGCGGCTGACCTGGGGGCCTCGGTCAGCCGGACCTCCAGGGCGCGGGCTACAGCCGGCGGGACGAGGGCGGAGACGTCCCTGCCGTAGCCGGCGACGTCCTTGACGAGGGAGGAGGAGATGTGCGCGTGGGCGGAGGAAGCGGGCAGAAAGACCGTCTCGGGCGCCCCCAGGTCGCGGTTGAGCAGCGCCATGGGCAGCTCGGCGTCCAGGTCGCTGCCGTTACGCAGTCCTTTGATGATGGCGTTCGCGCCGCGCTGGCTGCAGTAGTCGGCCAGCAGCCCGGGAACGATGTCCACCTCGACACCGGGCAGGTGGGTGGTGGCCTCCCTGGTCAGGCGGAGGCGTTCGTGGACGTCGAGCAGGTGGTGCCCGGCCTTGACTGCGTTGTGGGCGATCCCGATGACGACGATGTCGAAGAGTGTGGCCGCACGTGCGGCGATGTCGACGTGCCCCAGGGTGAGGGGATCGAAGCTTCCGGGGTAGACGGCCAGACTCATACGGCCACGCTACTGGCTGGGCCTGGCGCTGTGCGGGACGCGCGCCGCACCGCCGACAGCAGCACGCCACCATTGCGCCCCGCTGTGCACCGGACGTCCCGGAGTCCTGGGGACGCGCTGGTATATTTTCCCTTGTGTCCACACGCGTGACCCTCAGTGACGTGGCCGAGGCAGTCGGAGTCTCGTCTCAGACCGTCTCCCGCGTACTCAACAAGCACCCGTCGGTCCGTCCCGAGACACGTCAGAAGGTTCTGGCGGCCGTCCAGGCGCTGGGTTACGAGCCGAACCTCGCCGCCCGCTCACTGGCCTCGGGCTCCTCCGGGGCTGTGGGGATCCTGCTGACTGCCGGGCTGTCGCACGGGATGGCCTCGACCTTCTCCGCGATCGCCAGGGCGGTGCGCGAGCGGGGGGACACGTTCGTGCTGGCCACCGCCGATGGCCATGCACCGGAATCGGTCAAGGCGGCACTCGCCCATCTGCACGGCCACCGCGTCACGACCATCGTGGTCCTCGCCCAGCGCGCCGACGTCCTGGCCATCCTCTCGTCCCAGCGCCACCGCGGTCCGGTCGTGGCCATCATCTCGGGTCAGCACGAGTTCTCCGAGCTGTCCACCGTCTCCATCGACCAGGCCCTGGGATCCAGGTTGGCAACAGAGCACCTCCTGGCTCAGGGACGCAGCCGCCTCCTGCATGTCACCGGTGACCTGTCCTGGCAGGACGCCTCGGAGCGGCTGGCCTCCTACCAGTCGGTCTGCGCGCAGGCCGGAGTTCCCGGCCGCTGGGTGGGCACGGACGCCTGGACGGGAGAGGCCGGAGCCATGGTCGCCAGACGCCTGCTCGACACCGGCCTGCCCGACGCCGTCTTCGCCAGCAACGATGACATCGCCCTGGGGCTGTGCCACGTGCTGCTCGCCGCCGGCGTCAAGATACCCGACGACGTCGCCGTCATCGGCTTCGATGACATTCCCCTGGCACGTTGGGCCACTCCATCGTTGTCCAGCATCACACAGGACTTCGACGCCCTCGGGCGGGCAGCACTGAGCCTTTCCGACGAACTCGTCGAGGGTGCCTCTGCCCACAGCATCCACCTAGAGCCTCAGCTCGTCGTCAGGGCCTCATCGACCAGGGCATAACGCCGGCGACCACCTTCCCGAGCGGGCCCACTGAGCCGTCGAAAGCTCTGTGCGCCCACGTCGTACCGAGTGGGCGCACAGAGCTCTGAGGTGAGACTCGACCGTCAGGCAGCGCTGACGGGCCTGGGCGCGCGCAGTGTGTAGAGCCCGTAGGCGGCCACCACCACGAAGCACCCAGCTACCGTGATGTAGGACACTGCAGGAGACGTCTTGTCCATGATGTAGCTCTGCACCAGAGGCATGGTGGCTCCGCCGATGATGGCCATGACCAGGCCGGCGGCCCCGTACTTGGTGTCCTCCCCCAGCCCCAGCAGGGCCTCACCGTAGATGGTGGGGAACAGCAGGGAGATGCACGCCGACAGGGAGACAATGGCCAGTACCCCCAGAATGTTCACGCTCACCATGGCGAACAGGGACAGGCCGACCCCGAGGGAGCACATGAGCAGAAGCAGCTTGCGTGCGTCATACCGCCCCATGAGACCCACCATGAGGAACCGGAAGACCAGGAAGACGATGAGACTCGCCTGCAACCAGTATCCGGCGATCTTGTCCGACACCCCCAGGGCGTCTGTGACGTAGTGCAGGGTGTAGGTCCAGATGCAGGTCTGGGCCGACACGTTGAAGTACTGCGCCACCACTCCGAAGCTGTAGCGCTTGTTCCGCAGCAGGCGCATGAGCCTGCCCGGTCCGCCGCTCTCGCCCGCGGTGGATTCCACCGGCCGTTCCACGACCTTGACCCGACCGATCATGACGGCCAGCAGGATGTAGAGGAGCCCGAGAGCGACGTACGGGCCCATGACGGCCTTGAGCTCTTCGCTCTGGGTGGCCAGCAGCGTCTCCTGACTCATGGCTGCGCGCTGCTCGGCGGTGGCCGGGTTCACCTTGGGCAGGATCAGCAGGGCGGCCAGAAGCACCCCGAGATTGGAGCCGATGGGGTTGAAGGCCTGCGCGAAGTTGAGACGCCGCGTGGCGTTGTGCTCCGGCCCCATGGACATGACGAAGGGGTTGGCGCTGGTCTCCAGAATGGACAGGCCTGCGGCCAGGGTGAACAGGGCTGTCAGGAACACCGAGTAGGTCATGACGTAGGCCGCGGGGATGAACAGGAGCCCGCCGGTTCCCGCCAGTACCAGCCCGATGAGGACACCGCCCTTGTAGCCCAGGCGGCTGTTGATGAAGGCCGCCGGGATCGCCAGGCAGAAGTAGGCCCCGTAGTAGGCCGACTGCACCAAGGAGGACTGGAAATTGTTCATGGAGAACACGGATCGGAAGACCTTGACCAGAGGATCGGTCATGTTTCCGGCCAGGCCCCAGGCGGCGAAGCAGGAGACCAGCAGACAGAAGGGCAGCACCATGCCCGGATACAGGAACCCCCGCGCGGATGTCCCCTTCCGGACCGGGGCCTCCTCAGCCACGGAGTCACGGATCGCAGTCATCACAGCACACCCTTCTTGAGAATGAGGTTGCCGTACAAGGCGGTCTCGCCGGTGAGGACGACGGCGTAGACGCTGGGGGTGTAGTCGTAGAAGGCCATGCGCTCAATCGTCTTGACGCTCACCGGTCCGGCTTCTTTCTCGGCCTCGTTCCAGATCTGCTCGTAGACGTCCCACACCGGGGGCCGAGGGTCGTCGCCAACCGTTTCCATGAGGGCCACCTGGTAGCTGCTGTACCGATCCAGGGGCATGAGCGTGAGGATGGACCTCAGCAGGTCGGGGATCCCCAGACCGTCGGCTCGCACCGTGTTGGGGTGGAGGTGGTGCCCGGGGAAGTTCGCATCGGCCAGGAGAATCTCATCCCCATGCCCCATCTCGAGCAGGATCTTGACGAGTTCGGGTGACAGGTTGGCGGGAATATTGCGGAGCATCGTTGCTCCTTTCGTGTGGTGGGTGTTCAGTTGAAATGGTGTGATGAGGCTGGTGGTCAGTCGGCAGTGGCGTTGAGCAACCGTTCCCGCATGGAGTCGAAGGCACCGGGATCGGCGATGGCCCCGGAGGCGTCGACCTCCACGGAGCGGATGCTGCGGCGCAGCACCTCGCCGCGAGCGCTCGGGTCGAGGACACCGGCCGCCTCGAGCTGGGCGAGGATGTTGCCCAGGGCACTGGCCTCCGGCGTGCCCACAATAACCCGGCGGTGGCAGGCCGCCGCCGTCATTGCCGGCAGGAGGCTGTTGCGCGCCCCGCCTCCCACCAGGTGGATCGGTGCCGCCGGGTCCAGCTGGTCGCCGACGACGTCCTGCAGCCCCTGGGCGTAGGCGGCATGGGCGCAGGCGAGCGACTCGAGGATGAGCCGGACCGTCTGCGCCGGTCCCTCGGGAGCGATCTTGTAGTGGAGGCGGCACCAGTCGGCGATCTTGTCGGGCATGTCACCAGGGCTGGCGAAGAGCTCGTCGTCGGGGTCGATGACGACCCCGAGCGAGGCACTCTCCCCCGCCGCCTCGACCAGCGCACCGGTGTCGGGCTCGTTCCAGGAGCGCTGGCACTCCTGGAGCAACCAGAAACCGGTGAGGTTGCGCAGCAGCCGGATGCCTCCGTCGGTACGGACCTCGTTGGTCAGTCCGGCCCGCAGCGCCGCCCCATCCAGGATGGGGCTGGGAACGGCGGCACCGATGAGGCTCCAGGATCCTGAGGAGATGAACAGGCGCACCTCGTCACCGGCCAGACCGAGCGCGTGGACGGCGCAGGCGGTGTCGTGCCCGCCGGGCCGCACGATGCTGATCCCCTCCGGCGTCGTACCGGCCACCGTGGCGTCGTCAACGAGCGGAGGCATCCACTCCTCGGGGATCCCGGCGGCCTGGAGCACACGCGCCGACCAGCCGCGAGCCCCGGGCGAGGCGAGCCCGGTGGTCGAGGCGATCGCCCGCCCCGACTGCGCGGGGGCCCCGAGCAGGTGAGCCACGAGATCGGGCAGGGGCAGGAAGCGATCCACCCGCCCGATGAGGTCGGGCTCCTGCCTCAGGTCCGCGTAGAGCTGGTAGACCGTGTTGATCTGCTGAGGCAGGATGCCGGTCTCCTGCCAGGCCGTCTCCCTCGGGGAGTGCCCGGTCCAGGTCAGCGGCCCAACGGGCCATGCGCCGGTCCCGGTAGGCGCGCGGGGCGTGCAGCAGCTCCCCTTGGGCGTCGAGCAGGCCGTAGTCGACTCCCCAGGTGTCGATGCCGATGCTGTCGGGGGCGCGCCCCAGGCGCTGCGTCGCCATGGCGATGCTCCGACGAACACCATCCATGATGCGCTCGAGGTCCCAGGTGAGGGTGCCGTGGTCGTCCACCGCCTGGTGGTGGAGCCGGAAGACCTCCTCGGTGCTGACAACGCCCTGTCGGTAGCTTCCCAGGACCGCCCGCACGGAGCTGGAGCCGAGGTCGAGGGCGAGCGCGTGGAACTCGGCCTTCTGCTGACCCTCCCCAGCGCCGCTCGGACTCATGATCTGACGGTGCTCGTCGGTGCTCGTCATGACTGCGATCCTTCAGCGGTAGAGAGGACCGAAGGTGGCGCAGGCCCTGAAGTCGGCGCTCTCGGGCTCAGCGGTGCCGAAGGGCACCCAGGCCTTGGGGCGCAGAATCCTCTCGTGCTCGACGTTGTGCATGTAGACGGGGATGCGCAGCATCGAGGCCAGGGTGATGAGGTCGGCACCGAAGTGTCCATAGCCGGTGGCCGTGTGGTTGGCGCCCCAGTTGGCCATCCAGTCGTAGACGGAGGTGAAGGCGCCCTCGCCGGTCAGGCGCGGGACGAAGAAGGTCGTCGGCCACGTCGGGTCGGTACGGTTGACGATCTGGTCGCGCACCTCGTCGGGCAGCTCCACGGTCCAGCCCTCGGAGATCTGGAGGACTGGCCCCTGGCCGGCCACGAAGTTCAGGCGGGTCGCGGTGACGGGCATGCCGCCGGCGGTGGTGAAGTGCGTGGAGAAGCCGCCTCCGGGGAAGTACTCGCGGGTGGCGGCGTGGAAGGTGGAGGCCTTCAGATCCGCCTCAATGTCCGCCTCGGTGATCTCCCACCAGTGCTTGATGATGGGGTTGCCCTCGGCGTCCTTCTCCTCACCAGTGGCGTTGAGGGTGGTGGCCCCGGAGTTGCGCAGGTCGATGAACCCGTTCTCGGCGCGACCCCTCGAGCTTGTATCCGGTGACCCGCTCAACGGCCTCGGGGCTCCAGTAGGTGCGCACGTCGCTGAAGAGCTGGGGACGGTGAGTCAGGACGGAGTTGAAGAGCATGGCGACGGCGTTGCCGGCGTCGCCCTCCGTGGCGAAGACCTTCTCGGGCCGCTTGCCGCTCCAGTCGAAGGTGGTGTTGAGGAAGGTCTCGAGGATGTCGCCGTTGGGCTTGTAGTCCGTCCACTGACGCTGCCCCTGGAAGCCCGCCGCGATGGCGTCGTGCCCCTCGGCCTCCTCGACGAAGCCCAGATCGGCCAGGGCGGGGTTGCCCTCCATGAGGTCGCGGCCGATGAGGAGCATCTTGATGCAGTAGTCGAACTGCTCGTCGTACTCCTCCTGGGTGAAGCGGTTGGCCTCGGGGTTGCGGTTCTCCCCGATGGTGAGGTTCTCCCGGGCCCAGGCCAGGGCGGTCTCGTACTCCTTGTGGTCGTAGATGCCGTGGGCGATACGGCGGTCGATCTCGATCATGTCGATGTACTCGGCCCGCATGCCCAGGTAGTCGACGAAGAACTGCTCGGGGACGCGGCAGCCGGCGATCCCCATGGAGACGGTCCCGATCGAGAGGTAGCTGCGCCCCTTCATGAGGCCGACCCCCAGGGCGGCGCGCACGTAGCGCAGGATGTTCTCAACGACGTCGTCGGTCAGGCCCGAGTCGTCGGCGTCCTGCACGTCGTGGCCGTAGATGCCGAAGCAGGGGATGCCCAGCATGTTGTAGGCGGCGGCCGCGGCTGCCAGGGTCACGGCCCCCGGGCGCTCAGTGCCGTTGAAGCCCCAGATGGCGTGCGGGATCGAGGGATCGAGGTCGAGAACCTCGGTGATGTAGTTCCAGGAGGCGGTGACGGTCAGGTCGGCGCACACGTTCTCGGTGCGGAACTGCTCCTTGCAGCGGTTGGCCTCGGCCACGCCTCCGATCGCGGTCTCGGAGACGACACAGCGCACCGGGCTCCCGTCGGGATAGGTCAGGCGGGAGGAGATGAGCTCGGCGACATCCTTGGCCAGCTGAGCGGTCTTGTCCTCGAGGGACTCCCTCACACCACGACGACGTCCGTCGATGAGGGGGCGGATTCCGATGGCGGGGTATGACGCGGTGGGCATGACAAGTTTCCTTTCACTGGGCGACGATGACCAGGACCCACATCAATGTGAGCGCAAACAAAGCATGACCCCGACCAAGTGGTCATGTCAAGCCCGAAAACAGAAAGATGAAACCGTAGACATGAGAGCGCCAACATGAGACGATGCCGCGGTACCACTTCTGACGCAACGGGGCGCGCAGCGGTACGCCCCGGGGAAGGAGCCCATCATGCTTCTCAACGACGCTCGACAGCAGATCGCCGATGCCTGCTCACACCTGTCCGACGACGGCCTGGTCGTCGGAACCGCAGGCAACCTGTCCGTTCGGGAGGGGGACCTGGTCGCCATCACCCCCTCGGGACTGCCCTACCAGGAGATGCGCCCCGACCTGGTCGCCGTGGTCGAGTACGCCACCGGCAAGCAGGTCGAGGGGCCGCTCAAGCCCGCCAGCGAGCTGGACCTGCACCTGACCGCGCTGCGGGCGACCGGACAGATGGCGGTCGTGCACACCCACTCCTACGCTGCCACCGCCGTGGCCAGCCTCGAGGGCGTGAGCGTGCTCCCGGCCGTGCACTACTACATCTGCATGTTCGGCGGCAGCGACGTGCGGGTGGCCGACTACGCCATCTACGGCTCTCCCGAGCTGGCCGCCAATGTCGAGAAGGCCCTGAAGGGACGTACCGCGGCCCTCATGAGCAACCACGGCTCCGTGGTGACCGGCCCGGACCTGGCCGCCACCTACGTCCTGGCCCAGGAGCTGGAGTGGGTCTGCGAGCTCTACCTGCGCACGCTCGCCGTCGGCAGCCCCAAGATCCTCTCCAATGAGCAGATCGAGGCGGTCGCATGCAAGATCCGGGACACCGGCTACGGTCAGCACGCCCCGGCCGAGGAGGGCTGAGCGCCTCGTCCGGAGGAGACTCGGGTTCCAGGCCGGGTAGGGTCTGCCCCATGACGAGGATCGTGGCCGGAACCGTGGGCGGGCGCAGGATCGAGGTGCCCCGGTCCGGGACGCGCCCCACCTCCGAGCGCGTCCGTGAGGCTCTTTTCGCCCGCCTGGACCACTACGGGGTGCTCGACGGCGCTCGGGTGCTGGATCTGTGCGCGGGCTCCGGGGCGCTGGGCCTGGAAGCCGCGAGCCGAGGAGCCGGCGACGTCACGCTCGTGGACTCCTCGCGAGGCGCATCGGAGACCTGCCGGCGCAACATCCGGGCACTGGGCCTGCGCGGGGTGTCGGCGGTGACCGCGAAGGCGGCCGCCTTCCTGGCCGGCCCGGCGGGCGCCCCGATGGACCTGGTGCTGCTCGACCCTCCCTATGAGCTGAGCGAGGAGGAGCTCACCGCGATCCTCACCCCCCTGGCCCGGGGTGAGGACCCGTGGCTGGCACCGCACGCCGTCGTCGCCGTCGAGCGCTCGACGCGCTCACCGGAACCCACCTGGCCGGAAGGGCTGGGGCGCTTCGCGGACAAGCGATACGGCGAGACCACGATCTGGTTCGCCGAACCCACCTGAGCCGGGGACGCGTTCCGGCACAGGCCTCCCGAACCCTCTCACGCTCTTTCGAGGAAGGCCTGAGACTCCTCATCGAGGCGCTCAACGATCGCCGCGGCCAGGGCGCGGTGCTCACTCAGCTGCGGGTCGGCGGCCACGATCCGTTCGGCCTGACGCCTCGCGGTGGCGATGAGGCGGGCATCGCGGGTCACGCGCAGCAGGTCCAGCCCGGAGGCGCGGCCCGACTGCGAGGCCCCCAGGACGTCACCCTCGCTGCGCAGCTCGAGGTCGGCCTCGGCCAGCGCAAATCCGTCCGTGGTGGAGGCGAAGGCCTTGAGCCGGTGAAAGGCGGTGGAACCGACCTCCGCGCCGGTGACCGCCACGCACAGGGACGGTCTGCTGCCGCGCCCGACCCGTCCGCGCAGCTGGTGGAGCTGGGACAGGCCGAAACGGTCGGCGTCCAGGATGACCATCATGGAGGCCTCGGGCACGTCCACCCCCACCTCGATGACGGTGGTGGACACCAGGACCGGGGTGGCGCCAGAGGCGAAGTCCGCCATGGAGGCGGCCTTGCCCTCACTGCTCATGCGTCCGGTGAGGACCCCGACGCCGATACCCTCGAGGGCGGGCTCACCATCCAGTCGCCGCCTCCACTCCTCGACGGCGGCCAGCGGGCGGTCCGGATGCGAGCCGCTCCCCTCGTCCGTGAGCGGCTCCGGCCCCTGCCCGTCTTCGGTCTCGAAAGCCGCTGCGCCCTCCGTCTGCACCTGCCGGGGCTCATCGTCGACCTCGATCCGTGGGCAGACGACATAGACCCGCCCTCCGGAGGCGACCTCCTTGGCTGCACGCCGCCAGATTCCCTCCACCCAGGAGATGCGTGACCACGGGACGAGGTGGGTGGGAACGGCGCTGCGTCCGGCGGGCAGCTCATCGAGGACGGAGGTGGCCAGGTCGCCGAAGACTGTCATGGCGATGGTGCGCGGAATCGGGGTGGCGGTCATGACCAGCAGGTGGGGCGTGTGGCTCTGACCGGTGGCCGGGTCGGTGAGGCCGCCGCGCTCGCGCAGGGCGTCGCGCTGGGCGACGCCGAAGCGGTGCTGCTCGTCGACGACGACCAGGCCGAGGAAGGGGATCTGCACCGTGTCGGACAGCAGGGCGTGGGTGCCCACGACGATCGCCGGCTCACCGGCGGCCAGATCGGCGAGGATCTGACGGCGCTGAGCGGTGGGGGTGGAGCCGGTCAGCAGGTGGACGCGGGTGGCGCGCTCGGCGCCACCGAGCATCCCGAGTCGGGCCATGGGGCCGAGAACCGCTTCCAGCGAGGAGTGGTGCTGGGCGGCGAGAACCTCGGTGGGGGCCAGGAGGGCGGCCTGCCCTCCCCCTCCGATCACCTGGAGCATGGCGCGCAGGGCCACGAGGGTCTTACCGCTTCCCACGTCGCCCTGAAGAAGGCGCTGCATGGGAACGGTGCGGGCCAGGTCGGCGGAGATCTCCCGACCGACCCGTTCCTGTCCGGCGGTGAGGTCGTAGGGCAGGCGGGCATCGAGATCCGCCCTCAGGGAGTCCTCCGTCTCCGGTACGGGCCAGGCGACCGCGGTACGGGTCGCCTCATGATGGGCTCGGCGCTGAGCCAGGGCGACCTGCAGGATGAGGGCCTCCTCGTGGCGCAGTCGACTTCGAGCGGCCTTCCACTGGTGAGAATCCTCGGGCCGGTGCACCCAGCGGTAGGCGGTGTAGGCGTCGACCAGCCCCACCTCGCGCCGCAGCTCCTCGGGGATGGGGTCGGCGACGTCACCCGGCTCGAGCTGGTCCAGGACGATCCGCACCGCCTTGGCCACCAACCAGGACGGGAGGGCCTCCGTGCCCGGGTAGATGGGCATGGGGCGGGCCAGCAGAGCCTCACGCTCGGCCTCATCGAGCTCGTCAAGGACGTACAGGCGCGGGTTGGACAGCTGCTTGCGTCCGCGGTGAAGTCCCACCTTGCCGCTCAGGAGGACGGTGGTTCCAGGAGCCAGCTGACTGGCGCGGGCACGCATCTGGCCCGTCGCGCCGAACTGGACGAGGTCCATGGTGGAGGCGCCGTCGGTGACGGTGGCCTCCATGAGGGCCGGCACCCGGCCGGAGCGGGTGCGCCGGGAGGAGGCCCGCACGACCTGCGCCTGGATGGTGGCCTGCTCGCCCTCGACGAGCGTGCGCATGTCGGTCAGCTCCCCCCAGGTGTCATAACGCCGGGGCAGCAGGCGCAGCAGGTCCGCCCCGGTCTCCACCCCCTGCTTGGCGAGCTGGGCGGCCGTGCGCTTGCCCACGAGCCGGGTCACAGGACGCTCGAGAAGTCCGACGCTGCCGGGGCGGGGCGTACGGGTTGAGCGATCAGACGAGCCGGGCACGACCCCACCCTATGACGAAGGAGCCTCGGAGCCGTTCATGACCCGAGCCGCTCGCAGCCGCTGGCGATCTCATGGCCGCCCAGCGGGCCCGGAGACGGCTACTCGATGGCGATGAGAACGTCAGGGTGCTCCTGGCCGCCCGCATGGACGGCGACCTCCACGTCCTCACCGATCACGTGCCCTCGGGCTCCTACCGCTGCGCTGGCGGCCAGGGCGCCGACGTCGCGGCCGGCGTTGCGGCCGGTGATGACGGTGAGCAGCTCATCGGAGGGCCGCAGCGCCGAGGCCACGGCGCGAGCCACGGCCTCGGCATCGGCCTGGGCTCCGTTGAGGGCGATGGTGCGCAGCCCTGCGGCGGCGCTCCAGGCGCGACGGGCCAGCTCGGTCAGCTCGGCCTCCTCGCCCCTGCCGGCCAGGGCGACTGCAGCTGCCAGGACCCGGGCCTCGTCGTCGGTGTCGCATACGAGGAGCTGAATGCCCTCGGCCGCGTAGCGCTCCGACTGGGTCCCCGTCTGCACCCCGGCACGGGCGGTCTCACGCGCGGTGCTCGACTTCCGGGTCCCCACCGGCGGGCGGACGGTGGAGACGGCGGAGCGAGCCGCCAGGAAGCGGGCGGCGTCGTGGGCCGCCTCGGTACAGGCGGCGTCGCAGGGCAGCACGATGACCTGGGAGGCTCCCAGGTCCGCGGCAGCGCGGGCGATCCCCTCCCGGTCGGGGTTGAGGACGACAGCGGCATCGGAGCGGGCGAGCTGCTCGATGAGCCCGGGAGCCCGGGTGCAGGCGATGACACCGACACCGGACTGCCGCGAGCGCACGGCCAGACGCGGGGCCTCCTCCGGCGTCGGGCGGGGCACGGCCGCCTGGGAGGGGTGCATGCGCACCGACTTCGCCTTGCGCTCGGCCCGACGTGCGGCCAGGCGCTCGAAGGAGACCACGTGCCCCGTGGGGTCGGAGTCGAGCGCTCCCCACGGGGACGGAGGCTCGTCTGTGGAGCTCACCAGGGCGGTGGGGTGGAGGTGGTGGATGCAGATCTGGCGGGCGCGGCCCGCGTGCGGCAGAGCGGCGCGCGGCGTGTCGGTGTGGACATGGACCTGATAGAGACCCCACGCCCAGGGCGTCCGGGGTGCCGACGACGCCCACGGAGTCACCGATGAGCTCCAGGTCTCGGCGCAGCTGACCCGCCTGGACCGCGGTCGCCTCGAGCAGGTACATCACCTCGAACTCACCGGTGGACATGCCCAGGGGCTCGGGACCCACGCTGTGCGGCACCCCGCCCGCGGCCAGATCGGTGAGCATCTGGCGGGCGACGGCGGTGTAGGGGGCGTGCTCGTCGGCGTCCTGGTGGCCCTGGCGCAGCTCTGGGGCCTCAGCCGTCCCGCCGCCGGCGTCCTGAATCGCGTCAATGGTGTCCGACAGGGAGGTCAGCAGCAGCATGAAGGCCGCCCCCCCGGCATCCACCGGGCCGTGCCCGAGTCCCGCCGTCTCCACAACGGACTCCTGAGCACCGAAGGCGGCGGCAGCGGCGATGAGGCTCAGGGTCGCGGGCGAGCTCGCCGTCGCCTCCTCAAGGGCGGAGCGGGCCGCCGTGGCCGCGTCCCGAGCGACCGACAGCAGGGTCCCCGAGACCGGTCGGGAGACCGCGGCCCAGGTGGTGTCCGCCATGGCCTCGTAGACGTGCACGAGCTCGACGGGGCGCAGGCCGGTGGGGTCGGGGGCCTCGGAGCAGACGTCGGCGAAGGCGGCCAGCGCCTGGGAGACCAGAAGACCCGAGTTCCCGCGGGCTCCCCGAACGGCGCCGTCGGCTGCGGCGCGGGCCACCTGGGCGGCATCAGCGGCCCGCCCCAGGCGATGGAGGGCGTCGGAGGCCGAGCGCAGGGTGAGCAGGACGTTGGTTCCGGTATCCGCGTCCGGTACGGGGAAGACATTGAGGATGTCCACGAGGTCCCGCGTCTGATCGGCAACGATCTCCGCCAGCGCGATCCAGCGCCGCACTGCGGCCCCCTGCAGCACATGGGCCCCTGAGACAGGGGTAACGGGGCGATGTCCTTGCGACTGCGCCATCTTCGCCTCCCCTGGGTCCTGGCTACGACCGGCACACCATGTGTTTCACGCTGCGAACACCTTCTGTTCCATTGCATGATCTGCATATGTGCAGGCGTTCAGCGAGCCTGGTTCATGGCTGGGCCGAGCCTTTGGGTTGATATGTGGTTTCAGAGTACCTGCCCGGACACGTTCCTCCCACCGGAGCGGGGTGCCCGCACAGGGACCTTGCTCAGTGCGCCGGAGAACCGATGGAGCATCCTGGCCACCGGCGCGCTGGTCAGACCGCTACCACCACACCCGCCTGGAGCACACGCCCCCTGCGTGGTGAGATACAACACACTGCTCGTCTGTCTCACACTCAGTCCCCGGGTATCGAGCAGTGCGGCATGTGCCGGAACGCACGCCAACGCGGCTTGGGGGCCCGCACAGAGGTCCGCTATTGTGTTCGGGTTGCCCAGCGCCCCACGCCTGGGCGGTAAGACCTGACGCCGGGCATCGGCCTGAGCGTTGAAGCATTGAAGATCAGGAGTGAGACCGTGGCTGCTGTGTGCGACGTTTGCGGCAAGGGCCCCATCTTCGGCAAGAGCGTCTCGCACTCCCACGTGCGGACCAACCGCCGGTGGAACCCCAACATCCAGCGTGTGCGTGCTCTCGTCAACGGCGCCCCCAAGCGCCTCAACGTGTGCACGTCCTGCCTCAAGGCCGGGAAGGTGACGCGCAACATCTGAGCGCCTCACCTCGAGTCCTTCGAGCACGAGGCCGCCGCTGCGCAAGCAGTCGGCGGCCTTTTGTCTTGCCCCGTCCCTCTTCAACGGGGTGCAGTCCGTCAGGTGTGAGAGAAGTGGTCCCACCCGGTGTGCTCCTGCGGCGGTTCTCCTGCGAGGAGGACGCCCGGCCGACGCCCCAGCACTCGGGCCGCTGATGCCTGCGGGCTCAGGACCCGGCCGATCACCCTGGCCCCGGCGGGTAGTCGCTCGAGGGCGTCTGTCGGGACGGTGGCGAGCAGACCATGGTCCTCTCCCCCCGGTGAGCAGCCACCTGCGGGCCAGGGCGCGAGCCTCTGATCCGCCGTGGCCGCTCACGAGCGCGGACACCGGTTCGAGGAAGGACGCGTCCGGCAGGTCACCTGGATCATCGAGGTCGATGACGACGCCGCTGGCTCGGGCGATCCGACCGGCGTCGCGCAGCAGCCCGTCGGAGACATCCAGCATGGAGGTGGCGCCGACCAGGGCCAGCTCGCGGCCTGCTGCCAGGGGCGGGGTGGGGGCGCGGAAGGTCTCGATACAGGCACGGACCTGAGGCTGCTCCTGGCCGCCGGCAAAGAAAGAGGTGTGCGAGCCTGGTGCGTGGTCAGTACCCGCGCTGAGCAGGGCGAGTCCCGCCGCGCTGCGCCCCAGGGTCCCGACGTGGATGACGGCGTCGCCGGGCCGGGCGCCACTTCGCAGAACCGGTGCGCGGCCCTCGAGGTCGCCCAGGACCGTGACGGCTACAACAAGTGAGTTACCGCCACTGAGGTCACCGCCCACGACGCCCGCCCCGCAGGGCTCGCAGCCCCGGGCCAGTCCTCGGGCGAAGTCCCGCACCCAGCCGACCGACGTGGCCGCGGGCATGACCAGGCCGACGACGATCGCGACCGGCCAGGCGCCCATGGCGGCGGCGTCGGCGAGGTTCTGGGCCGCGGCCCTCGCTCCGACGTCGCAGCCAGTGGACCACTCGGTACGGAAGTGGCGCCCCTCGACCAGGACATCGGTGCTCACCGCCGTGAGCGAGTCGGGGAAGGACAGGACCGCGCAGTCGTCCCCCGTGCCGACGGGGGTCTGCGGACCACGGGGCAGAAGGGGGGTGATGACGGCGAGCAGCTCCTCCTCACTGAGGTCGCCGACTCGCACGTCCTCGCCCGGAACCCCTCGGCCGGCTGCGTCCTGCTCAGCGGTTGACATCGGTGGAGCGGGCCACGGCCAGCTCGATGAGCTCGGAGACCAGCGCGGTGTAGTCCAGACCTGAGACCTGCCACATGTAGGGATACATGGAGAAGGGGGTGAAACCGGGCATCGTGTTGATCTCGTTGACGACCGCCTCGCCGCTGTCGGTGAGGAAGAAGTCCACCCGGGCCAGCCCCTCGCAGCCGACCGCCTCGAAGGCCCGCGCGGCGGTGTCCATGATGAGTGCGCGCGCCTCAGGGCCGATGCGCGCCGGGCAGACCATGGCGACCGCGTCGTGGGCCAGGTACTTGGTCTCGTAGTCGTAGAACTCGCCGGCGCCCTGAGAGGCATCCATGGCGATCTCACCGGGCTCGGCCACCCGGGGGCGTCGTCGTCACGGCCCTGAAGGACGGCGACCTCGACCTCGCGTCCGACGATGCCGCTCTCCACGAGGACCTTGGGGATCGACCGCGCGGGCCGCCTCGATGGCCTGACGGAGGTCCTCAGGGCGGTCGACCTTGCTGATGCCCAGGGAGGAGCCGGCGCGAGCGGGCTTGACGAACAGGGGGTAGGTCAGGGACCGGCAGGCCTCCAGGATCGCCTCGGGGTCACGCTTCCAGGTATGGGGGCCGACGACGACGTGCGGCGCCGTGGCGATGCCCGCAGCCCCCAGGAGCACCTTGGTGACCTGCTTGTCCATGCCAGCGGCACTGGCCAGCACCCCGCAGCCGACGTAGGGAAGGCCCATCATCTCCAGCATGCCCTGGATGGTCCCGTCCTCGCCGTAGGGCCCGTGCAGCAGCGGCAGGACGACATCGACCCGCCCCAGGACCTGAGGCCCCGTAGGGCCGAGCACCGTGAGCTCACCGCCTCCCAGGGGTGCGGTGAGTGTCCCGCGTCCCAGACCGTCGGCGGTGATGGTCACCGGAGGCCGGCTGTCGCTGAGCTCGAGGGCGGCCGGATCGTCCTCGACGAGCAGCCACTGCCCCTCGGGGGTGATACCCACCGGAAGGACCTCGTAGTGGTCGCGGTCAATGGCTGACAGGACGCCGGCGGCAGTGGCGCAGGAGATCGTGTGCTCACCGCTGCGTCCGCCGAAGACGACAGCAACACGCACTTTGGACTTGTCAGAACTGGGGACGGAGGGTCCGTTTTCCTGGAGGGCTGTCATAGGTCCCACGCTACCGCGCGGCGCCCCACATGCTGATAACGCACAAGAAACCCGGAATAAAGCCGGCCTTCTCAGGTCGTGATCGCCTACTAGGCCTGAGACGGCGCCGCGTGGACGCCCTCCGCCTTGCGAGGACGGGCCAGCAGCGCGTCAGTCACCTGCGCGACGCTGGCGGCCCCCTCGACGACGGTGACGACTCCGGCGGTGATCGGCATGTCCACGCCGTGAGCCCGGGCCAGGTCGAGAACGGCGCGGGCCGACTTGGCTCCCTCCGCCACGCCCCGGGAGGCCGCAGCGGCCTCGGCCACGCTCATCCCCTCGCCGAGGTGGCGGCCGAAGGTCTGGTTACGGCTCAGGGGCGAGGAGCAGGTGGCCACCAGGTCCCCCATGCCGGCCAGCCCGGAGAAGGTCTCCGGGCGAGCCCCGAGCCTGAGGCCCAGTCGGGTGATCTCCACCAGGCCCCGGGTGATGATCGTGGCCTTGGAGTTGTCCCCCAGCCCCCGGCCCGCGGCCGCGCCGACGGCCAGGGCGATGACGTTCTTGACCGCTCCGCACAGCTCGACGCCCAGGACATCGGTGTTGGTGTAGGGACGGAAGGTACCGGTGGCGCACAGGGAGGCGATCCGGGCGGCCACCTGCTCGTCGTCGGCGGCCACGACGGTGGCGGTGGGTTGGCCAGCGGCGATCTCGTCGGCGAGGTTGGGACCGGAGACGACCACGACGCGGGAGGCGTCGATGCCCAGGGCCTCGGACAGGACCTCGCTCATCCGCAGCCCGGTGCCCAGCTCGATGCCCTTCATGAGGGAGACGGCCACGGTGTCGTCGGCCAGGGCACCCCGGAGGGGTTCCAGGACTCCCCGGGCCTCCTGGGAGGGCACGGCCACGACGACGATGCCCGCGCCCTTGACGGCTCCGGCCAGGTCGGTGGTCGCCTTCAAGCCCTGCGGCAGGCGGTGACCGGGGACGTAGCGCTCGTTGGTGCCGGCATTGATCTCCTCGGCCATCTCCCGGCGCCGGGCCCAGATCGTCGTCGGAGTACCGGCCTGGGCCAGGAGACTGGCAAAGGTGGTGCCCCAGGCGCCCGAGCCGATGACGGCCGCGGCCTGCTGCGCCGGTGCACTCGTTGCGCGTTCGACGCCGTTCACTGACCGTCCTCCTGGGTGTCCGCCTCAGACATCGGGTCGGGGCGGCGTACGCCGATCCTTCCCGTGCCGGGGTCGCCGTCGTAGTGCATGTCGAAGGGGCGGGGGGCCTTCTCGCCACGGAGCTCCTCCACCAGGGAGGTGATGGCCCGCATGATCTCGGCGGTGCAGGCACGCACGGCCTCGCGGTCCTGGGTGTCCTGACCGAAGCGGGACAGGTCCATGAGCTCACCGATGGTGACGCGCACGTCCTTGCGGGGGAAGGGCCGGAAGGAACGCCCGTAGGTGTCCAGGATCTCGTGCGCGCCCCACTGCCCCATCGGCAGGACGGGGGCGCCGCTGGTCATGGCCAGCCGGGCCGCCCCGGTCTTGGCCACCATCGGCCACTTGAGGGGGTCGCGGGAGAGCGTGCCCTCGGGAAAGATCATGATGGCTCCGCCGTCGGCCAGGACCTCATTGGCGGCCTTGAGGGCCGTGGCAGCATTCTGTGTGCCCCGCTGGACCGGGATCTGGCCGCCGGCCCGCAGGATGGACCCGAGCACCGGCACCTTGAACAGCGTGGACTTGGCCAGCGAGTAGACAGGAACATCGGCATCGACCAGGGCTCGCATGGCTGTGAGCGAGTCGAGGTCGGTCAGGTGGTTGGCCACGGCGATGAAGCCGCCCTCGCGGGGGGATGTTCTCCAGGCCGGTCACCTTCTGCCGGGAGACCATCTTGAGGAACGGGATGATCGCCCCGCGCGCGGCGAAGCGATAGAACGGAGTCATGGGGCGTGTTGCAGGCACAGGTGAACTCTATCCGCTCAAACGGGCTGAACGAGGTTCTCCGAGCCGATCCCGAGGCCTGCATGTGCACCCCTGCCTCCGACCTCGCTGAGACGCCGACGGCGGAGCGCCCCCGCGTCAGGCCAGACGGGTGACGGCGGCGTTGAGGGACTCCAGCTTGGACATGAAGTGCTCGTAGCCGCGGTCGATGAGGTTGACGCCCTCGACCCGGCTGGTGCCCTCGGCGGTCAGGGCCGCGATGAGGTGGGAGAAGCCACCGCGCAGGTCGGGAACGACGATGTCGGCACCGGTCAGCGGCGTGGGTCCGGAGATGACCGCGGAGTGGTAGAAGTTGCGCTGACCGAAGCGGCACTCGGTGCCGCCCAGGCACTCGCGGTAGACCTGGATGGTGGCCCCCATCTTGCGAAGGGCGCCGGTGAATCCGAAGCGGTTCTCGTAGACGGTCTCGTGGACGATGGACAGGCCCTGGGCCTGGGTGAGCGCCACGACGAGAGGCTGCTGCCAGTCGGTCATGAAGCCGGGGTGGACGTTGGTCTCCACCACGATCGACTTCAGGTCCCCACCGAGGTGGTAGAAGCGGATGCCCTCATCGGTGACGTCGAAGGCGCCCCCCACCTTGCGGAAGGTGTTGAGGAAGGTGGTCATGTGGCTCTGGTGGGCACCGCGCACGAACACGTCCCCACGAGTGGCCAGGGCGGCCGAGGCCCAGGATGCCGCCTCAATACGGTCCGGCAGGGGCCGAGTGGGTGTAGCCGCACAGCTCGTTGACGCCCTCGACGTGAATGGTGCGATCGGTGTCCACCGAGATGATGGCGCCCATCTTCTGCAGGACGTCGACCAGGTCCATGATCTCGGGCTCGACGGCGGCGTTGCGCAGCTCGGTCAGTCCGTGAGCGCGCACAGCGGTGAGCAGGGTCTGCTCGGTGGCTCCGACTGAGGGGTAGGGGAGCTCGATGACGGTGCCGTTGAGGCCATGAGGCGCGGTCAGCCGGATGCCCTGAGCCTGCTTGTCGACCACGGCGCCGAACTGACGCAGGATCTCCAGGTGAAAGTCGATGGGGCGGTCGCCGATACGGCACCCGCCCAGATCGGGGATGAAGGCCTCCCCGAGGCGGTGCAGGAGCGGACCACAGAAGAGGATCGGAATGCGCGAGGAGCCGGCGTGCGCGTCAATGTCAGCCATGTGAGCCGACTCGACCTTGGACGGGTCAAGCTGGAGGACACCCTCGCGCTGGTCGTAGTCGATGCTCACGCCGTGCAGGCTCAGAAGCCCCGAGACCACGTCCACGTCACGAATGAGCGGGACATTGCGCAGCACCGAGGGAGACGACCCCAGCAGCGCCGCCACCATCGCCTTGGGAACCAGGTTCTTGGCTCCGCGGACGGTGATCTCACCAGTCAGCGGGCGACCGCCCTCGACCTGGAGCAGACCGTCGACCATGCACACCTCCATGACGTCATCTGGGCGTGCCGCGCGCGTGAGCCGCTCACCCATCCCCGCGCAGGCACGCGAGGCCGTCCCAGCATAAGCGCACTGGAGGGGCTCCCAGGACCTTTTTCAGGACCGTATCAGGTGGCCTTCGACTCACAGAAAGTCCCCGTTAATCCTATCCAACACCGTGCCAATAACGGTGAAATTAGGAGGAACTCTTTGAGCAGGCAGGATCCGAGTCGTCCGGGGCCTGCTCAGGAGCGGGGCATGTCCGCGGCCCGGGCCGAGACGACCTCCTGGGCCGGCAGGTGCTTGGCCGGCAGGGTACGCGGCTTGAAGGTCGGACGGGCCTCCTCGTAGGGCACGGATGGCGTCCTCCTGGGTGAGGGTCAGGGAGATGTCGTCGAGCCCCTCCATGAGAATCCAGCGCACGTAGTCGTCGATGGAGAAGGCGCAGCGGAACGATCCGGCCTCGACCGTACGGTTCTCCAGGTCCACCGTCACCTCGGTGCCCGGCTCGGTCTCAAGGATCTTCCACAGCTGCTCGCAGTCCTCCTGGGAGACCACTCCGGCCACCAGTCCCCTGCTTGCCGGCGTTGCCACGGAAGATGTCGGCGAAGCGGGGCGCCAGGACGACCTTGAACCCGTAGTCCTTGAGCGCCCACACGGCATGCTCCCGAGAGGAGCCCGTGCCGAAGTCAGGACCGGCAACAAGCACCGAGGCCCGCTTGTAAGCGTCCTGATTGAGGATGAAGTCGGGCTCACCGGCCCGCCAGGAGGCGAACAGGGCGTCGTCGAAGCCCGTGCGGGTGATGCGTTTGAGATACACCGCCGGGATGATCTGGTCGGTATCGACGGCGCTGCGCCGCAGCGGGGCGCCGATGCCGGTGTGTCGAATGAACTTGTCCACAGTCTTTATGCTCCTTGCCTCTGATCGGCCTCTCCTGGGCCTCTACTGGCCTGTATGCCCTCGTCTCCTGCCCGGCACCGTCCCCTACAGGACGGTGGTGGAGATCGGCGCGACCGCCGTGACCGTTGGGATATCGCTCACGCCCGGGAGCGGAGCCGTCGGAGGCGCCTGCTTCCTGCGAAGCGGCAGGCCGTGGAGGCAGGTCCCCCGGCGCCGACAGTGCGCCCCGCACGGCGGTGGCCGCGGCGACGACGGGCGAGACGAGATGAGTCCGTCCGACCTTTTTCCTTGACGTCCCTCGAAGTTGCGGTTGGAGGTGGAGGCCGCGCGCTCCCCGGAGGAGAGCTTGTCGGGGTTCATGGCCAGGCACATGGAGCAGCCGGCGTTGCGCCACTCGGCACCGAAAGCTCGTGAAGACCCGGTCCAGCCCCTCGGCCTCGGCCTGCAGACGCACCCGGGCCGAGGCCGGCACCACGAGCATGCGCAGCCCCTCGGCCTTCTTGCGCCCGCGCACCACCTCGGCGGCGGCCCGCAGGTCCTCGATGCGGCCGTTGGTGCACGAGCCGATGAAGACGGTGTCGACCTTGATGTCACGCAGGGGCGTGCCTGGAACGAGGTCCATGTACTCCAGGGCCCGTTCGGCGGCGAGCCGCTCGGTGGCGTCGGCGATGTCCTCGGGGTCGGGGACACGCGCGGACAGCGGAAGGCCCTGCCCGGGATTGGTGCCCCAGGTGACGAAGGGCTCGATGTCCTCGGCCTGAAGAACCACCTCGGTGTCGAAGACGGCGTCGGAGTCCGTGCGCAGGCTGGACCAGTACTCCACGGCCGCGTCCCAGTCCTCACCGACTGGCGCGTGAGGCCGGTCCTTGAGGTAGTCGAAGGTGGTCTGGTCCGGGGCGATCATGCCCGCCCGCGCCCCGCCCTCGATGCTCATGTTGCAGATCGTCATCCGGGCCTCCATCGAGAGCTGCTCGATGGCCCGGCCGCGGTACTCGATGACGTGCCCCTGCGCCCCGTTGGTGCCGATCTTGGCGATGATGGCCAGGATGATGTCCTTGGCCCCGCTGCCCGAGGGCAGGTCTCCGTCGATGGTGACGCTCATCGTCTTGAAGGGGGCGATGGGCAGGGTCTGAGTGGCCAGGACGTGCTCGACCTGGGAGGTGCCGATACCGAAGGCGAGGGCCCCGAAGGCGCCATGGGTGGAGGTGTGGGAGTCGCCACAGACCACGGTCATGCCGGGCTGGGTCAGCCCCAGCTGCGGGCCGACGGCGTGGACGATCCCCTGATCGGCGTCCCCCAGGGAGTGCAGACGCACCCCGAACTCGGCGCAGTTGGCGCGCAGGGTCTCGATCTGGGCACGACTGGTGACGTCGGCGATCGGTAGATCAATGTCTACGGTGGGGGTGTTGTGGTCCTCCGTGGCAATGGTCAGGTCGGTGCGACGGACCTTGCGTCCGGCCAGGCGCAGCCCTTCGAAGGCCTGGGGGCTGGTGACCTCGTGGACCAGGTGAAGGTCGATGTACAGCAGGTCGGGGGCGCCGTCAGTACCCTTGGACACCACATGATCACGCCAGACCTTCTCGGCGAGAGTCATTCCCATCGACTTCTATCCTCTCAGCAACAGGTGTTCCCGATCCGCCCCGCGCTCAGAAGCGCCCGGAGACGCTGCTGGCCCGCACGGACCGCACGAGGCGGCCGCGCCGCATCCGAGGTCATCGAGCACCGCCTTGCCCCAGGATGCTGACACTGTGCCGCTTCCCGAGACGACCCTAACTTGAAATCTCATACCTTGAAATGACAGTATCAGATTATGGACACCCCCTCAGAGAGCTCCCCGGAGAACGACAGCAGCGGCGTCGGCGTGATCGACAAGGCGGCCCTGGTGATGGGTGCGCTGGAATCAGGGCCGGCAACCCTGGCCCAGCTCGTGTCCACCACGCACCTGGCCCGCCCCACGGCGCACCGCATCGCGGTCGCTCTGGAGTTCCACCGCCTGGTCACCCGCGACTCCCAGGGACGCTTCATCCTGGGTCCCAGGCTCACCGAGCTGGCCAGCGCCGCGGGCGAGGACCATCTCCTGTCCGCCGCTGGGCCGGTGCTGGCGGCCCTGCGCGACAAGACCCACGAGTCGGCGCAGCTCTACCGCCGCCAGGGCGACGTGCGCATCTGCGTGGCCAATGCCGAGCGCCCGATCGGGCTGCGTGACTCCATTCCAGTGGGCGCCACCATGTCCATGCAGGGCGGCTCGGCAGCCCAGGTACTCCTCGCCTGGGAGGAGCCCGACCGCCTGCACCGCGGCCTGGTGGGGGCCCGTTTCACCGCCACCATGCTCTCGGCGGTCCGACGTCGGGGATGGGCTCAGTCGGTCGGGGAGCGTGAACCCGGAGTCGCCTCCGTCTCGGCGCCGGTACGCGGTCCCGGAGGCAAGGTGGTGGCCGCGATCTCGATATCCGGCCCCCTTGAGCGCATGGGACGCCAGCCCGGCCGGGTCCACGGGCACGTGGTCATGGCCGCAGCGCGTCGGCTCTCCGAGGTGCTCAGCGACACCGGCTCCGCCTGACGGCTCAGGCGACAACCGGCACGCCGGCTCGCGCACCCGACCGGGCTCATGCACCTGCCAGGTCGATGGCGCGCCGGTAGGCCTCGACGTTCTTCTGCACCACGGAGCCCCACTCGGGCACGGGGACGACCTCGTAGTTGTGGGCCTTGATGCGCTCAAGCAGCTCGTCATCCCCCAGGAGAGTGGCAAGCTCGTGGGCCAGGCCGGCGTCGTTGTCGGCGAGGAGACCGTCGACGCCATCGGTGATGAAGTCGCTCACTCCGCTGGAGCGCAGAGCGACGACCGCCAGTCCCGCGCTGCGGGCCTCAAGGGTGGAGATGCCGAAGGAGTCGGCGGGCGAGGTCTGCAGGTAGATGTCTGCGCGCGTGAAGGCCTGGGCGAGCTCAGTACGCTCAACACGACCCACAAGCGTGATGCGATCAGCCAGGCCGGACTCGGCGACCTCACGGGCGAGCCTGTCACGCAGCGGGCCGTCGCCGTAGATCCTGAGGAGCGCATCGGTGCCGGGAGTAGTCCTGACCGCCTGGCGAAGGCGCGCACGACCTGCAGGGGGCGCTTGCGCTCGACCCACCGCAGGGAGGCCACGACCGTGACCGGCCGGTGAGGCCGCCGCTCCTGAGGACCTGGGCGTTCCAGGTGCCATTCCTCAACGGTGATGCCGTTGGGCAGAACGGTGACGGGATCATGGGCGCCGGCGCGCTGGACCTGGGCGGCGAGCATGGAGGACACGGCTGTCAGGTCGGCGCCGCCGCGCTGCCACAGCCGCACGGGGCTGGCGCGTCCCAGCACCCCAGCTATCGACGCCCAGGGACCCAGGACGCAGTGGAAGGTGACGGACAGCGGGAGCCCCGCCCGCCGGGCGGCGGCGATGCCGGACCAGGCGAAGGGCGAGACGACGCCGACATGGGCGTGAACGACGTCGGGGCGCAGGCGGGACAGGAGGTCATCGAGCTCGCGCCCGGCTCGGGGATGAAGGGGCAGCTCACTGGGCAGGTGCGCTGTGGTGCGGTAGACGGGGAAGCCATCGGTCCTCTCAACGCTGCGGCCACGACCGTCACCAACCGGCGTTGCAGTGACGACGGCGGGCTCGTGACCGGCCAGCTTGAGGTTGCGGGCGAGATCCCGCACCTGAGTCTCGATGCCGCCCAGTCGCGGCGCGTAGCAGTCGGAGACAATGAGGACGCGCATAATCTCAGTCTGCCACGTCCTTCTTCGGCGGAAGCCCCGGACGGGCGCCTCAGACCTCGCAGGCCCTCGTCAGGTACTGACGTTAGGAGGCCGCCTCGGCGTTGCGCAGCCCGGCAATGGCTTTCTCGAAGTCCTCCAGGGAGTCGAAGGAGGAGTAGACCGAGGCGAAGCGCAGGTAGGCGATCTGATCCAGCTCACGCAAGGGGCCCAGGATCGCCAACCCGACGTCGTGGGAATCGACGAGTGCCTGACCTCCTGCGCGAATGGCCTCCTCAACCTGGTGCGCCAGAAGCGCGAGCTGGTCGTCGGAAACGGGACGCCCCTGACAGGCGCGCCTGACCCCGACCACGACTTTGTCCCGGCTGAAGGGCTCGACGACGCCGGAGCGCTTTCGGACCGACAGGCTGGCGGTCTCCAGAGTGGTGAAGCGACGCCCGCACTGCTGACACTCACGACGACGACGGATCGAGGTGCCGTCCTCCGCGGTCCGGGAGTCGACAACGCGCGAGCCATCATGGCGGCAGAAGGGGCAGTGCACGCCTGCGACCTCCGATCTCACTGGACTACGTGTCAGTCCATCGGAGGGTAAACGCCCGGCGGGCCGCCCCGCAAGCCCGCCTCAAGGGTGCGACCCACGCACCAGTTCTCACGCCGCAGGAACCTCAAGCGTCTGCCCGGCACGGACGGTGGTTCCCTGGAGGTCGTTGAGCTCGACGATCCGGGCGACCGCCCCCGGGACGTCCGAGGCCCCACTCGCCTCGGCAATGTCCCACAATGACTGACCGGGACGAACGACTGTGGTGGTCGTGTCGGCCGACACCTGAGCAACGGCCGTGGCGGGGGCCGGCGAGACCATGCCCGCCAGAGCCCCGACTGTCAGTCCGCAGCAGGCCAGCACGAAGGCCGCGACGACGACTGCCAAGCCGCCGCGAAGAAGTCGCAGTCCCGCCTGGGAAAGCACCGTCTCCTCCCGCGGCCGGGACGAGACGGAACCACCCCTCCTCGCGCCCTGAGCAGTGTTGTCATGCCGCCCCTCCTCCTGCTGGGCGCCACGTCGCAGCCCGGCGGCCCGCACTGCCGGGTGCTGAGGGGCCAGCCTCTCCAGCTCCGAATGACGGTCACGCAGAGCCGCGGGCGCGGCAGGGCGACGCATCGCCGGTACCGCCGGGACGCAGGCGGGTGCGGACACGGGGCGCCGAGCACCGTCGGCGCGGCGTCGCACGAGACCTCGGGGACCTCGGGGACGAAGTCGTCGGTGACCAGCCTCAGCCGAGGCCGACGGGAGGACTGCCCGGCACCCCGGCCACTGGCCGGCCCAGCGGCAGGCTCATCAGTCCGAGCCCGAGACACCTGGCGGGACGGGAGTGGAATGGCGATGGCGCTCACAGCAACCTCCTGAACACATGTTCGACGAACGTTTGTTCGACACACTAGCGCCTGAAGGGCGACACGTCCAGCACTTCTTCGAACATGTGTTTGAATCGTGGTCGTCTCGCCGCTAGGCTTGTCATGTCCAAGACGATCACGGACCACCGACATCTATTCCGCGCCCTTGACGCCCCCGGGCCTGAGGGCCGTCCGGCAGGGAGAAGCCAGGACATGAGCACCACAGCAGAGCAGGGCGCCTCACCGACCCCAACGCCGCACGCCGGAACCGGCGGTTCTGAGGCGAGCGGGGCAGCAGCGGTCACGGAGGCCGTCAGTGGCCTTGACAAGCGCGCTCGCGCGGTCTACGAGGCCGTCCGCGGGTCCATTGCCACTCACGGGTACCCGCCCTCACTGCGTGAGATCGGTGAGCAGGTGGGCCTGACCAGCCCCTCCTCCGTCAAGCACCAACTGGACAAGCTCGAGCGCCTGGGACTGGTCCGCCGAGACCCCCATCGCCCTCGGGCGATGGAGGTTGTCGCCACCGACAGCAGTCCCAGAGGTCGCACGGGTTCCTCCGGCGGCACTGCTCACGTCTCCTCAGTCGACTCCCCCAGCATTCCCGGCGTCGAGGACGGGGACGCGGTCGCCGTCCCGCTGGTGGGGCGGATCGCCGCCGGAACGCCGATCCTGGCGGAGCAGGACATCACCGATGTCATGGCACTGCCCCGCCGTCTGACCGGCGAGGGTGAGCTCTTCATGCTGGAGGTGCACGGGGACTCGATGATCGAGGCCGCCATCTGCGACGGCGACTGGGTGGTGGTGCGCTCCCAGCCCGACGCGGCCAACGGTGAGGTCGTGGCGGCCATGATCGAGGATGTCGACGGAGCCTCGGCAACGGTCAAGGTGCTCTCGCGTCGGGACGGCCACCAGTGGCTGCTCCCCCGCAACTCCAGCTACCCCCCGATCGACGGAGACCATGCCACGATCATGGGCAAGGTGGTCACGGTGCTGCGTTCCCTGTAGTTGCGAGCGTCTTCATGAGCGAAGGACCGCCCCGGTCAGCGGGGCGGTCCTTCGACGGTTCAGACCAGCGGCTCAGTAACCCAGGCCGCGTGCGACCTCACGCAGGTGGTCGGCGGAGGCGGTCAGGCGCTCCTTCTCGTCCGAGGTCAGGGGCAGCTCGAGGCGACGCCCGGCGCCCTCACGTCCCACGATCGTGGGAACGGCCATGCACACGTCGGAGATGCCGTGCCAGCTGTTCAGCAGCGGGGAAATGGTGAGCACCCGCTGCTCGTCGTTGAGGACGGCGCCGATGATACGCTGAACGGCCAGGCCGACGGCGTAGTTGGTGGCACCCTTGCCCTCGATGATGCGGTATGCGGAGCGGACCACGTCGTGGGCGATGCGCTCGCGCTTGGACTCGTCGAACACGCCGCCGTCGAGGGTGGTGCCCCACTGCGTGATCGGCACGCCACCGATCTCGGTGGAGGACCACAGGGGCACCTCGGAGTCGCCGTGCTCACCGGCGATGTAGCCGTGGATGTTCTGGACGGCGGTACCTGTCTCCAGGGAGATGAGGTAACGCATCCGGGCCGTGTCCAGCACCGTGCCGGAGCCGAAGACCTGGTTCTCGGGCAGGCCGGTGATCTTCTTGGCGCAGTAGGTCACCACGTCCACCGGGTTGGCCACCAGGACGAAGATGGCGTTGGGAGCGACCTCGACGAGCCTGGGAAGGATCTTCTCCATGATGCCGACGGTGGCGCCGGCGAGCTCGAGGCGGGACTGGCCGGGCTTCTGCTTGGCGCCCGCGGTGATGGCGATGACATCCGCATCACGGCAGATCTCAGGGTCGTCGGATCCCGAGACGGAGCCGGCGGAGGTGAACTGGATTCCCTGGGCGATGTCGAGGGCCTCGGCCTCGACCTTCTCCTTGACGATGTCCTGCAGCACGACCTCTCGGGCAACGCCCTTGGTCACGCAGGCGTAGGCGAGGGTGGAACCAACGGCCCCGGCACCGATGACAGCGACTTTGGAGGGACGGCCGGAACGGTTGGTGGGGTAGGAGCCTTCAGCGGTAGTGGTGATGTGGTCTGACACGTTCTTCTCCTCAATGGGATCTGCTGGGCAGGACCGCAGGGGCGCGAGCACCCGCTCACGCCAAGCCTACGTGCAGATACTCCCGAGGGGCACATACCGAAAGGCCCAGCCGGCAGGTTCACTCCTCCCCAGGGCATCGGGCCGCACGGCCAGGCGCTCTAGGGCGGCACGGACCACGTCGGGCTTCGTCGTCGGCCACAGGGCGGGCATGGAGCGGGTGAGAAAGCCGCCATAACGCGCCGTGCGCAGACGGGAGTCCAGGACGGCGACGACGCCGCGGTCCTGGCCGCGACGAATGAGGCGCCCCGCCCCCTGGGCCAGGAGCAGGGCCGCGTGAGTGGCCGACACGCTCATGAAGCCGTTGCCTCCTGCGGCCACGACGGCGTCGGTGCGGGCCTGGACGACCGGGTCGTCGGGGCGGGGGAAGGGGATGCGGTCGATGACGACGAGACGGCAGGTGCGCCCGGGCACGTCCACGCCCTGCCACAGCGAGAGAGTACCCACCAGGCAGGCGGCCTCGTCGTCGGCGAAGGCCTGCACCAGAGTGGGCAGCTGGTCGTCCCCCTGGGCGTAGACGGGCAGGTCGGTGGCTCCGCGCAGTACCTCGGCAGCCTCCTGGGCCGCGCGCTTGGAGGAGAACAGGCCCAGCATGCCGCCTCCGGAGGCCTCGACCAGGGCGAGCATCTCATCCAGGGCTGCCTCGGAGATGCCGGCGCCGGGGCGGGGCAGGTGGGCGGCCACGTAGAGGATGCCCTGGCGGGGGTAGTCGAAGGGGAACCGACATCGAGGCCTCTCCACGGCTGCTCCGCCAGGGTCAGTCCCAGGGAGCGGGCCATGGGCTCGAAGCTGTCCCCCAGGGCGAGGGTCGCCGACGTCATGACGCCGACGCGGCCGTTGAGCAGGTGGCCGGCCACCGACCCGGCGACCTCGATAGGGGCCAGGAGGAGTCGTGGGGGCTCGGCGCCCATGCGGGGACGCTCGATCCAGGCCACGTCGCGCCCCTGGGCCACCGAGTCCGAGGTCATGCGGTCCAGGGCGTCGACCAGGTCACCGATGGCGGTGCGGGCGACCGCCAGGCCCCCGGCGGCCTCGCTGGAGCGGTCGCGCCCCAGGGCGCGGGCCTGGTCGCGCACGTCGGAGGCGACCTGGCGGGCGGCGCCGGCCAGGAGCACGAGCGCGTCGTGCAGGGCGGTGGGCAGGGGCGCCTCCAGGCGGCCGTCGGGCAGCTCGGCCAGCGCGAGCTGGAGGGTCTGGCCGGCGGACTCCAGCTCGCTGACCAGCACGGAGGCGTGCTTGCGGGCGGTGGCGGCCGTGCGCGCCACGGCGGCCGCCGACAGGGCGATGGTGCCCTGGGAGCGGATGCGGTCGGCCAGCTCGTGGGCCTCGTCGACGATGAGGACCTGGTGGTCGGGCAGGACGCCGGGATTGCCGGCCACGACCACGCCGAGCATGGCGTGGTTGGTCACCACGAGATCGGCCCGGGAGGCGGCGGCGCGCGCCAGCTCGGGGAAGCACTCGGACTTCAGGGGGCAGGACTGCCCCAGGCACTCGGCCCGGGAGACGGAGACCTGGGCCCAGGCGCGCTGGGAGACGCCGGGGACGAGGTCGTCGCGGTCGCCGGTGCCCGTCCTGGCCGCCCACTCGCGCAGGCGGACCACCTGCTCCCCCAGACTCGCGTCGCTCCCGTGCCCGGCGGCCGGTTGGGCGATGGCGTCACCGACGCCGAAGAGCGCGGACTCGTCCTCGTCCTGCGGGTAGCCGCCGTCCAGGCGGTGCCGGCACAGGTAGTTCTGCCAGCCCTTGAGCAGCGCCACCTCGGGGCGGGTGCCGGTGACGTGCTCGACGGCGTCGGCCGCCAGAGGCGCGTCCTTGGTGAGAACCTGCCGCTGAAGGGCCAGGGTGGCGGTGGAGACCACGACCCGGTGACCGGCCTGCACGGCGTGGACCATGGCGGGCACCAGGTAGCCCAGCGATTTTCCCGTCCCGGTACCGGCCTGCACCAGGAGGTGGGTGCCGTCGGCCAGGGACTGGGCCGCCTCCTGGACCATGGTGGTCTGCCCCTGGCGGGGGCTGCCGCCCATGGAGCGCACCGCGGCGTCCAGGACGTCCAGGACCCTGCGGTCGTCGGCGCTGTCGGTGTCAGGCCGATCCGTCCGGCACGGCTCGCTCGGGGCCACGGCGGCGCTCAGCCGACGGTGACGCCTGCGGTGGCGCCCTCGATCTCCGCCGCCAGGGCGGCGCCGACGCGCGCGACGACGTGAGTGCCCGTCTCGACGTAGTCGACCGTGTCGATCTCGCCCTCGGCGTGGACCCGGGAGACGAGGTCTCCGCGGGAGTAGGGCACCACGACGTCGATGCTCACCTGCGGGTGGGGCAGCATCTGCTCGATGCGAGCGCGCAGCTCCTCGATCCCCTCACCGGTACGGGCTGAGACCGCGACCGCTCCGGGCAGGCCGGTGCGCAGCGCGGCCAGGGTGACGGCGTCGGCGAGGTCGGTCTTGTTGAGGACGATGAGCTCGGGCACGTCCAGGGCTCCGGGGATCTCGGACAGGACGGTGCGCACGGCGGCCACCTGGCTGAGGGGGATCGGGGTGGGCGGCGTCGACGACGTGCAGCACGAGGTCGGCCCCGGCGACCTCCTCCAGGGTGGAGCGGAAGGCCTCGATGAGCTCGTGGGGCAGGTTGCGCACGAAAGCCGACGGTGTCGGTGAGGGTGTAGGTGCGTCCTTCGGAGGTCTCGGCCCGCCGGACGGTGGGGTCGAGCGTGGCGAACAGGGCGTCCTCAACCATGATGCCGGCCTCGGTGAGGCGGTTCATGAGGGAGGACTTGCCGGCGTTGGTGTAGCCGGCGATCGCCACCGAGGGGATGGCCCCGCGTCGGCGCGAGCCCCGCTTGGTCTCGCGCGAGGGCGCCATGGCCTGGATCTCGCGGCGCAGGCGGGCCATGCGCTGGCGGATGCGGCGCCGGTCGAGCTCGATCTTGGTCTCTCCGGGGCCGCGTGAGCCGATGCCCTGACCGGCGGCCACACGGCCTCCGGCCTGTCGGGACATGGACTCGCCCCCATCCGCGCAGGCGCGGCAGGAGGTACTCGAGCTGGGCGAGCTCGACCTGGGCCTTGCCCTCACGGGACTTGGCGTGCTGGGCGAAGATGTCCAGGATGAGGGCGGTGCGGTCGACGACCTTGACGCCGACGACGTCCTCCAGGGCGCGGCGCTGGGAGGGGGCGAGCTCGCCGTCGACGATCACCGTGTCGGCGCCGGCCGCGGCCACCACCTCAGCCAGCTCGCGCGCCTTGCCGCTGCCCAGGTAGGTGGCGGGATCGGGGTGGTCGCGCCTCTGGATGAGGGCGTCGAGGACCTCGCTGCCTGCGGTCTGGGCCAGGGCGGCCAGCTCACGCAGGGAGGTGTCGGCGTCCTGGGTGTCGCGCACCTGAAGGCCGCTGCCGCCCGGTGCGCCGATGGCGGAGCCGTGGGGCCGGGGCAGCTCCAGGCCGACCAGGACGACCTTCTCCAGGCGGACCTGGCGGTACTCGACCTCGCTGACGTCCTCGAGCTCGGTGGACAGGCCGGCCACACGGCGGCGGGCGGCGCGGGCCTCCCGCTCGAGGGCGCCGTCGTCGTCACCGTCCTCGAAGCCGTCAGCATGCTCGTGCTGGGCGGAGGTGGAGGCCAGGGCGGTTCCGGTCCGGGAGAGGACCCGGGCGACGACATCGCGCACATCGCGACCTTCTTGAGCGTCGCAGACGTCGTCGGGGATGGAGGGAGTACTGGAGTGGTGCTGGGTCACAAAAAGTCCTTCGTCGTATGCCTGCGCCCCTTCGATGGGGCGCGATAACTCGTCTGGGGGCGGCTTCTACAGCCGGTTCAGCGCATACGAAGGATCCACATGGGGGTGATGCTACTGCCCACGGGCCTGCGAGGCCACCCGAGCGCTCAGGCGGCGCGTCGGGCCAGCAGCGGGGTGAGGAGGAGCCCCACGGCGAGCAAGATGAGTGTCGGCCACAGCCGGTCCGTCTCGACACCGGATGCCGTGGGGGCGACGAAGGCCGTGGTGACCGTCCCCAGAACCGCACCGCCGGCCGCACCGGCGATCGTCACGGCGGTGGCGGCCTGGGCGTGGGTGATGCCATCGGGCTCTGCGGGATCGGTGACGATGCGGTTCATGGTGTCCAGGTGGGTCAGGCCCATGCCGATGCCGGCCACGCCGTAGCCCACGGGCAGCCCCCACCAGCCCGGTCGGCCGAGAACCGTGGTGGTCATAAGCGCGGCGCCGAGGACGAAGAAGGCCGCGGCCAGCGTGGTGCGGCGGCGGTAGGCCTTCGGTTCCCGCGCCGGATGGGCCCCGCAGACAAGCGCGACGACCGACCAGCCGATACCGCCTGCGGTGAGCGCCCAGCCGATCTGGGTCGGGGTCATGTCCAGGACATCGTGGGCGCTGGGAGCAACCAGGTAGTCCAGGGTCAGGAAAAAGGCGCACACCCACATCAGGGTGGCGATGCCCGCGCGCCGGCCGACCGCCAGGCACAGGGTCCCTGCAGGCAGGACGCGGGAGCAGGACCAGAGCACCAGTGCGGTCCCGCCGGCGACTCCGGGCCAGAACCAGGGGTTGGAGGCGCGCAGCGCCCCGATGATCGCCACACCTGTGGCCATGGCCCCGGCGGGCAGCCATGGCACTGCCTCGTCACCCTCTGCCCCCTCATCCAGACTGAGATCGCGGATCCGCCCGGCCATGACGGCACGTGCCGCGATGAGCAGCGGCAGGACCGTCTGGTTGAGGTAGACCTGCATGCCCGCCAGCAGCTCGACGACGAGTACCGCCAGCGCCAGATGCCCCGTCCTTGAGCCGAGGAGCGCTCCGAGCGACGGCCCCGGAAGCGCCTCCCGTTGGCTTCTCCGATGTGCTACCGGACCTTCCGACACGGGGTCGGAAGGTCCGGTAGCACATCGTCATCACATCAGGCTACCCGCCTCGATACAACCGCTGTGCGGCGTTCCAGCCACCGCCGCACCACCATGAAGACAGTTCCGGCAAGCGCAGCGTGCACAAGGCTGATCCCGGCCACCTCGGGCGTGGCGAACTCGATCCCGACCCCGGAGTCGATCCAGCCAAGACCACCCAGAAGCACGCGGTTGATGGTGAGAAACGTGTGATGGAAGGCGATCGCAGAGGTGAGCGCACCCGGTAGTGGGATCCGTCGGGCCGCAACCAGTGTGAGGCCGAAGACGAACAGCAAAACTATGTAGAAAAAGGGATCGTTACCGCTCGGCGCCAGAGAGAAGCCCGTCGTTCCGCCCCCTAGAACGAGCGTTGACGTCATTCGAATCAGATTGCTCAACGCCGTACTGAGGCAGAAGAGAACCGTGATCGTCATGGTGGCCGCGAGCGGGCCCCAACTTTCCCGTAGAGTCGACCACCCGTAGCCGCGCAGCGCGATCTCCTCCGGCAATGCCTCGTACAGTAGCAGGACGACCGCGTTGACTGCGAGGAAGGTTGCGAGCGCCGCCGGTTCGAGGTGATCGAACCGGGCCCAGCCGATCAAGAACACGGGTGTCCACACAACAGCCCCGGTCACGACACCGACGGCCACCCCGGTCGCGGCCGCGGCGGGCCAGTGACGTGATAGGCCCATCCCGGCGAGAGTCCTGCGGTCAAGGAGACGACGACAAGCCACGATCGCGGGAACAACGAACAATGTGACCAGAACTGCCTGAGACACGCGAATGAATGCAGGTCCGGTCTCAGTCCTGGATCCGACAGCCTGTGCGATCGCTATCGAAAGAGTCACCCCCAACGTCAAGATTACCCAGCCGCTGAGCGCCTTTGCGAGAGCCCTGTATCGGCTCATGACAACATCCCTCTCCTACCGTCCGCACCCCTATGGAGACACGATCGTATTATCATAAAGCCGCGTCTCGCAAGTTCGGCACTCCTCGCCTGGCAAGGGGGCAGCGGACTGATGACCGCCTTGGTTTCCTCCCTCTGTCGACGAGCAGAGCCCGGGTAGCCTGGTGGGCGTGAGCGAGCACTACTTCACCGCCTCCCCCGCCGTCGAGGCCGAGGAACGCGCCCACCGCTTCATGATCCGCGGCGTCGAGCGCACGGTGGTCACGGCCTCGGGAGTCTTCAGCGCCGACCGTCTCGACAAGGGCACCCAGGTCCTCCTCGATCACGTCCCCGATCCGCCCGAGACCGGCACGTTCCTCGACCTGGGCTGCGGATGGGGTCCGATCACGCTGGCCCTGGCCGGGGCCGCTCCGCAGGCGAGCATCCTGGCCACCGATGTCAACGAGCGCTCCCTGGCCCTGACCGCTCGCAACGCCGCTGCCGCAGGCCTGGACAACGTGCGGACCGCCCCGGCCGACGCGCTGCTGGCCGAGCTGCGCCAGAGCTCGACACCGGTGGATCTCATCTGGTCCAACCCACCGGTGCGCATCGGCAAGGAGGCCCTGCACTCCCTGCTGCTGGACTGGCTGGCGCTGCTGTCCGACGACGGCGAGGCCTGGCTGGTGGTGCTCAAGAACCTGGGAGCCGACTCCCTGGCCGCCTGGTTGAGGGACCAGGGCTGGGACGTGAGCCGGATGGCCTCCTCGAAGGGCTTCAGGGTCCTGCGGGTAGGCCGCTGACACGACGCCGGAGCGACCCCGGGCACCATTCCAGCCGCAGGCTCGGCAGCGATCCTGGCCACGGTCCCGTCCGGCTACCGGCGTCGTCGCCTGGCCAGGCGCAGGTCGATGACGGCGACCCCGGCGGCGACGGCGATGGTGGCCACGACGGCCAGCAGGCCGGCTTGGGCGGCGACCTCCCAGCCCGAGGAGTGCGAGACGCGGAAGGTCAGGCCCGTGATGACGGCGATGCCGATGGAGGCGCCGATGCGCTCACCGGTCTGGAGGATGCCGCCCGCGGCCCCGGCGTACTCCAGGGGGACGTCGGCCAGGGAGAGGGCCTGGTTCGGGGAGACCACGAGGCCTTGCCCCACTCCGAGGACCAGCAGCGTGAGGGTCAGCCACCAGGGGCTCCACCCCGCACGCGCGTGCATGTGCATGATGCCGATGCTTCCCAGCAGCCCGGCCATGCCCAGCACCATGCCGCCGAGCACCATGGCCCGCCCCACCCGGATCACCCGGCGGCCGGCGACGGCGGCGGCGATCGATCCCGCCAGGGCGGCCGGGACTCCGATGAGGCCGCTGGCCAGCGCGGTGGATCCCAGGCCTGCCTGGACGTACTGGGCCACGATGATCCACACGCTGGTGTAGCCCAGGAAGTACACGGCGATGGCCAGGCTGCCGTAGGCGAAGGAGGGGATGGCCAGCAGGCTGAGGTCCACCATGGGGGCGCCGCCCCTGGCCCGGTAGCGCTTCTCCCAGGCCACCCAGGCGCCGATGACGCCGATGCCGGCGGCCTCCAGGCCCCAGATCCAGGTGCCGGCCGAGGCCTCCATGAAGGGGATCATGATGAGCAGCGTGCCGACGGCGAGCAGCCCCATCCCCACCGGGTCGAGATCGACCCCGCCGCGGTGGGCGGCCCCGGCGCTGGCGCTCCCGGCGGCGTCGGGGCTGTCCGCCTGTTCCGTCTGACCTGTGTCGCTCCCCCGGCGCCAGGCGGAGGCCGGCAGGTACCGGCGCGCTGCCCAGATACCGGCCAGGGTGAGGGGGACGTTGATGAGGAAGGAGGCGCGCCAGCCCCAGTCGTCCCCGAGCCAGCCGATGAACCCGCCGCTGAGCACCGGCCCCAGCGCCACCGAGACCCCGATGACGGCGCCGAAGAGCCCGAAGGCGCGTCCCCGGGCCTCACCGGAGTAGTACTGCTGGATCATGCCGGTCACCTGCGGGTTGAGCAGCCCCGAGCCGACTCCCATGACGACACGGGCCAGGTTGAGGGTGACGACGTCGGGGGCCAGGCCCGAGGCGAGGGAACCGACCCCGAACAGGAGCATGCCGATGACGAAGAGCCGCCCCCGCCCCATGACGTCGCCGGCGCGGCCGGCCGGGACGAGGGCCACCCCGAAGACGAGGGCGTAGCCGGAGACGACGAGCTGGAGCCCGGCGGTGCCCGAGCTCAGGCTGTGGGAGACCGCCGGCAGGATGACATTGACCGAGGAGACGGCCAGCAGCGTGATGAAGGCGGGGATGAGCAGTGTCGGCAGAAGCCGCTCATGATCCGGGACGCGATGTCTGGGCTGGGTCGCAAGGGCGAGGCGTGGGCACGTCGAGAGGCTACCGCGTGCCGGGCGGTTCACAGCTGTGAGGCGGCGGCGTGCTCGACGTCCTGCTGAGCCCGGCTGGGAGGCTCCCCGGGGGCGGGCGTGGACCAGGCTCCGGAGCGGATGTCCAGGAGCATCCCAATCCCCAGGGCGACGAGTGCCGGCGGGATCCATCCGGTGGAGTCGTTCCACAGGCCGGTGCGCGCCAGCAGCCTGCTGGGGCCCTCCCAGCCGGCGGCGGTGATGGCGGCGACGGAGCCGAAGATCCCTGCTGTGCTCACGCACCACTGGTAGGCGGCCCTGAGCCGTCCCGGTGCCAGGGCGTCGACCAGTGTCACGGCGACCAGGGCGATGGCGAAGGGGTAGAGCAGGAACAGCAACGGCCCGGCGATCTTGAGGATGGCGCTCAGCCCCAGGTTGGCCAGAGTGAAGGAGACGATCGCGCAGGCGGCGAGCTGCCGGTTGAAGGAGACGGCCGGCCAGGCGGTGTAGGCGTAGCCGGCCCAGGAGGCCAGCAGCCCCACGGCGGTGGTCAGGCAGGCCAGGATGACGATGGCGGCGAAGATGACGACGCCCGAGGTCCCCAGCGTGGAGGAGGCCGCGTTGCGCAGCAGCTCGGTTCCGTCCTTGGTGTCGACGGTGATCTGCCCGCGGGTACGGGTTCCCCAGGACGGCCAGGCCGATGTACACCAGCCCCAGGAGTGCGGCGGCGATACCACCGGACAGGATCGTGCCGCGCACCAGGGCCCGAGGAGAGGTCAGGCCCCGTTCGCGCAGGGAGGTGATGACGACGATGCCGAAGACGGTGGCCGCCAGGACATCCATGGTGAGGTAGCCCTGAGTCAGCCCGTTGGTCAGGGGATGACTCGCGTAGGATCCGATGGCCTCCCGCTCCACCCCGGGTGACATCAGGATGGCGGCCCCGCACAGCAGGGCCAGCAGGGCCAGCAGGGCGGGAGTGAGCCAGCGCCCGACACGGTCGGCCAGGCGGCTCGGACTGCGGGCGATACTGAAGGACACCCCCATGAACACCGTCACGTGCACCAGCAGGGCCAGGCGGGAGTCCTGAATCCCCAGCAGCTCGAGTACCGGGCGGGTCGCCAGCTCGTAGGCGACCGTGGTGACACGGGCGATGGCGTACAGCGGGCCGATTGCCAGGTAGACCGCCAGCGGCATGACGGTGCCGAATCGGGGTCCCACTCTGCGGGCCAGGCCCAGGATCCCCTCACCGGAGGTGGAGACGGCCACCACGGTGATGAGCGGCATGAGCACCCCGGTGGCGAGGAAGCCCGCCATGACCGGGATGAAGGACCTGCCCGAGGCGGCCCCCAGCAGGGGCGGGAAGATGAGGTTGCCCGCCCCGAAGAACAGGGCGAAGAGCATCAGGCCGGTCGGCAGGACGGCGCCGACGGCGGTGCGTGTGGATGGCTGGCTCATAGTGGTGGTCGGTTTCTCTTCTCGGATGCGGCGTCGGTGCGACGTCCGGGAGCAGTGTGGGTGGCAGCGGGTCTGACGGGCCTCAGGCGACGGTGACCCGCCCGGTGATCGCGGCCGGTCCGGTCAGCAGCACGCTGCTGTCCTCACCCAGGGGGTCGGCGCCCACATGGACCCCGATCTCTCCGCCGGGAACAAGCAGCCGGTAGTCCTCGGGAGCACCCGGACCGGTCCAGGCGTGCAGGGGCGACGGCGACGGCGCAGCAGCCCGCTCCGTAGGGAGAGGGACTCCCCACGCCGCGCTCCAGGACGCGCATACGGGCAATACCCACCGGTGAGTGGGTGTCGGGGTCGTTCTCCTCCCCAGCGGCACCACGAGCTCGAGGTTGGTGCCGGCCTCGGGGGCTGGGTCGTAGGCGACCGGGTCCGTGGAGTCGGTGAGCCCGGCGAAGGCGGCCGCCTCGAGCTCGCCCTCCTCCCCCAGGGCGACGACGGTGTGGGGGCCGGAGATCTCCACACTCAGGGCGGCCCGCTGCCCGACCAGGCCGGGGACGACGACGGCCGTGTCCCAGCCCTCGTCGTCGGCCTCCTCGGGGCTGGTGAGGCGGACCGGCCCCATGTCCACGGTCCACAGCTCGCCCAGGCGGGTGATGGTGCGGGCCCCACCGCGCGTGCCGATGGTGACGGACTCGCCGTCGGCGATGGGGCACAGCCCCTCACGGTCCAGGACGTGGGCGAACAGGCGTGCGGCGTTGCCGCTCATCTCGGCCACGGATCCGTCAGCGCGGTAGTAGTCCATGAACCACTCGGCCTCGGGCACCGACGCGGCGAAGGCCCCGGCTCCAGGCAGGGCGGTGGTCCGCACGACGCGCACGAAGCCGTCGGCGCCGATGCCGCTGTGGCGGTCGCAGACCGCGGCGATGTCGGCACCGCTGATGGCGACCTCGCAGCCGGGGTCGACCAGCATGAGGAAGTCGTTGAGGGTCGCGTGGCCCTTGATGAGCTCACGACCGCGAAGACCTGTCGAGTGCGGCATGGCCCCTAGCCTAAGCGACGCCACGATGCTCGCAGACGAGCTCCCACGCCTGCCGGGTCAACCGGGAGCGCTCGGAGTCGGTGCACTGCCCGGTCTCGGTGAGGGCGACGTCGATCCAGTGCACCCGTGGATCGCGCCGGAACCACTTGATCTGGCGGGAGGCGAGCTGGCGGGTGGCCAGGGCGGTGGAGTCGACCGCCTCGGTCACGCTCATGGTCCCGTCGATGACCGCGAGCGCCTGGGCGTAGCCGATGGCGCGCGGGGCGGTCTCCCCCTCCCGGATGCCCTGGTCGATGAGGGTCTCCACCTCCTCGACCAGGCCGCGCTCGAACATGGCGCGGGCCCGCTCGTTGATGCGCAGGTCCAGGAGCCGGCGCTCGCAGCGCAGGGCGATGTGGACGGTGGGGGCGATGTCCTCGTAACGGGGCAGGGAGGCGGAGAAGGGGCGGCCCGTGATCTCGATGACCTCCAGGGCCCGCACGATCCTGCGGGTGTTGGAGGCCTCGACGCGCTCGGCGGCGACCGGGTCGAGGCGGGCCAGCTCGGCATGGAGGGCGGCCGTCCCCTCCTGCTCAGCGCGCTCACTCAGGCGGGTGCGCACGGCCGGGTCGGTGCCGGGGAAGTCGAGGTCGTCGGTCAGGGCCCTCACGTACAGGCCGGAGCCTCCGGCGATGATCGGCAGGTGCCCCCGTGACTCGACGGCGTCAATGTCGCCGCGGGCGCTGCGCTGGAAGGCCGCCACGGATGCCCGGTCCCTGACGGTGAGGACGTCGATCTGGTGGTGGGGGGCGCGGGATCTCTCGGCGGGGCTGGGTTTGGCGGTGCCGATGTCCATGCCCTGGTAGAGCAGGGAGGCGTCGGCGTTGATGATCTCGGCACGAGTTTCCGGTTCGTCGGCCTGTATCTTCTCGGCGAGGTCGAGGGCGATGGCCGACTTGCCGGTGGCGGTGGGGCCCACCAGGACGAGGCGTGGAAGCCGAGGGGCGCTCAAGGCCTTGGGGCTCATGGCGCTCAGATCTCCGGCAGAAGGGGGCCCACGAGGCTGAGTGCCTGGGTGCAGGCGGACAAGGCCGTGTCCAGGTGGAGGCGCAGCTGGGCGTCGGTGACCCCGGCGGACAGGTCGGTGAGGTAGGTGGCGCGCACCAGCGGGCCGATGGGGGTGTCGACGACGCCGACGGTGGGGAAGAACTTGTCCCGGTTCCAGTCATTGACGCTGGCGGCGATCTCGTCGCGCTGGGAGGCGGGAGCGGCCTGCTCCCAGTCCCCGGAGACCAGGAGCCAGCCGTCGTGCCCCTCAGGAATCTCGATGACGAAGGGGAAGGAGTCCCAGGTGCCCAGGAGGCAGGGGTGCTCGCGGTCGTCGGTCAGCTGGACGCTGTACTCCATGGGGCCGGTGAGCATGGACTCGATCCTTGCCAGGGTCAGTGCCTGGGTCGTCTCATCGGTCGACTCCAGTTCTGAAGTGCGGTCGGCACCCTCTCCGTCCCCCTGCCGGGCCCTCGTCCAACCGGCCTGACCCGCTCAACCAGGTGTGCGAGGCGTCGGAGGTCTGCGCCGACGCGGTCGACTGGCCCGGCCCCGACGGGGCACCGGAGTCGGTCAGGTCCGTCGAGTCGGCTGAGTCTGCAGGCTCCAAGGGCCCCGCGAAGTACGGTGAGACGGTCGGGGGCTCTTCCTGCTGGTCGCGCGAGTCGCCGGGCCGGCCGCTGACCGGGCTGCTCGGTCGGCTGCTGCGCTGATGGTCCAGCGCCCGCACGTCCCACTCCTTGCCCAGGAGGCGTGCGATGAAAGTCGGTGAGGCGTTGCAGTCGCGGCATCACGGCTCCAGGCTTCCGCGCAGCTCGTCGGGGAACTGCTCCTCGGCCTCGTGCATGAGGGCGACGATGAGCCGGCAGCCGCCGAAGACGAAGTCCTCAAGCTGCCGGTCCGTCATCCCCGCCTCGAGGGGGTAGGTGTACTCGCCGTGAAGACGCACTACTCCGCCGTCGGCGACGGTGAGATAGGCCTTGGGGCCGATGCGGGTGGTGTTCCAGTCCTCGACCAGGGCGCGCAGCTGGGCGAGGTGCTCGGTGTCGGCGATGCGGTGCCAGATCCCACGCATCTGGACCGCCCTGGTGTCCTGAAAGATGGCGTGAACGGTGACGTAGCGCCAGGGGATGCCAATGTCGCCCTCATCGTCGATGAAGTAGCGCAGTCCCAGGCGTTTGACGCACTCGTGGATACGGTCGACGTCCACGGGCCTGGGGACCGTGGCGGCGGCAGCAGAGCTGGCGTCGAAGCTGGGCATGCTTCCCAGCCTAGCGGGGCCTACGGGCTGCTCCCCACCGCAGCCCGGCCCGC
>BNJT01002725.1_pt1 | contig 92626 bp, 93 predicted proteins | sample 8540491 | NCBI WGS metagenome assembly BNJT01 (sample SAMD00202455, study PRJDB9452) | human saliva metagenome | host: Homo sapiens | reverse complement strand
TGAGATTGAGAATAATTTAACTTTTGTTGCTTTTCGATAACAAAAATGGAGTAATTTTGTTTCTTTGAAAATGTAACTCATTGTGAAAAGAATTTTCGGTAATAGATCTTTGAGGCCTTTTAAAGGCTGGCTTACGAAGATATGATTAATTTTGCTCCAGCTATCGTTGAGGGCTGTTATGTGCACATTGCAGGGCGCTAAGTGTTATTCCGAGTTTGGTCTTAAAACTCCTCAAAAACCTGATGTCGACGCCGTCAAAATAGACGCTGTCTTGCAGTCCTTCCTGCCTCAAGTGGTGAGATGGGTGCTCTACATGGCTCTGTTTCTTACCACTATACGTAGGTCCTACGGGTCTGCCAGCTACCCAGTTTAGACGCTATCATTACTCGAGTGTAATGTTGTTGCCGTAGGTTTGGCGTTGCAGGGGTCGTTTCAAATTTTACCAGCAGGGATGGTATATTGATTTTCAAGCCTTTCCGTTTGGGAGAGCATGATTGAGGGCAGTGGGCAAGGCACTGTGAAAACATTGGACTCTTTGCTACTACGCTGAACAGGTGGATAACGAAGAAGCCATCATTCCTAATACACGCTTTTTAGCAATAGTGTCATAATTATAGCCGAGAAGAAAAACGACGCGTATTTGTGAAGGTAGGGAGTAGGCCTATGCGTCTAATATACAGCAGGTGCGCCAAATCTTATTGCAAATCGCCAAGAAGAGCCTAAAGCCCTTTTCTACTCCTGAGCCTATGGTGTGTATGTAGAAGAACTTTTGCAGACAGCTCGGTAAAATCTGTCTCTGCGCTATATTGGTGTATGAATGCGAGACCACTTTGACTGTTACTCTCCGTACCCTTTGAGGCTGTTAAAATGCGATTTGACCAAGGAAGGCATCGAAATTCCTTTCCTCAAATGCAAATTCATCAATAAAAAACTACTATCCAATTAGAGGATAAATTCCTCTCATCAATCTAATATTTAAAAATGAAAGAACAACTCCAGCCGCATTCAGCAAAAAAGCATGCCAAGCCAAAAGCCAGCTGATAAAGACTTAGAAGTATTTGGTGCCAGCTCACACAAGTACCACCTTAACCCGCTTGTAACTGAGGCGGAGTCCTTGCTTTTGAAGAAAATATGTAAGCGTATCCTGCCTGAGATTATGTCGCTTTTCAGCAGACCATAGGCGGTATTAATGCCCAAAATTGAGACTATGGCAGGCTCTTATTACGGATTGTCTGCCTTTGGAACCCAAGTAGATGACCTTCTTTTATGAAGGCTCAGAAATCTATCTAAGCCACCTTGTGCCCTCTCACCTGATATGACCCAAGAAGAATGGAAGAAACTCTCCTGCTCCATTGAGAGCTGATGATTTTGAAAATGATGAGGAAGAAGGTTATGTAATAGAAGTGAGAAGATAAGTATTTTGCCGAACGAGCAAAAAGTATTTGGAGGTCTCTTGCCTCTAGGAAGTCCAAGGGTTGTACCTATTATCAAGCTTTGGTGCTTAATGGCAAATATACTGGGCGTGTAGTAAATGTAGATTTAGACCCTCGCAACCTAAATTTGCTTTCGAAACCAACTTCTTGGATTGGTATGAGCGCTACCTTGATGAGGGTGATCTCGGTCAGCTTATGGACAAACGACCTACTTGGTTTGGCTACCACCGAGGCGCGAACCCGCTGAGGTGCTTCTCAATGAATATGAGCAAACCACCGACCGCAAAACTCAAACCGACCGCCTCGATAGGGGTATATCATAAAAACCGCCTTTGTCCGAGGGTATTGGATAGGATAGACAACTTATTGCTTTAAATAACGAGGATAAAGATTTCTTAATTGAAATTCTTAGCGCAATCCTCCTATGAGCATAAACCTATATCTGCAGACTTTGGTAACCGAGCACGAAAGTGTTTCAGTTCTGTATGGTGGTATGCGAGACCATTGTGCCGACTGGGTGCCTGCTGTAAAGGAACTCTTGCCTACTATAAACGATGAGGAAACCTTTTAATTTTGCGACTATACTGCTTGCAGACGAGGATTTTGAGGAAGATATTTTGCCTTTACTGATAATGCAAATCCTCAAATCCGTAGTACAGCCTACTATACACTCGGCGAAAGTGAGAAGAACAGTATCTTGATGTGTTTTTATAAAAGGACTACAAGAGACCGATAACGAGTGTCCTTTGCACCCGTTATACAGGCTATTTCAGGAGTAAAAGATGAGCGATTATTGCCTTATTACAAACAGATAGCTGGCGTTTTTCTAAAGATGAGTATTATATCCCTTTCTAATCTCAAATGGGTACTAGAGCCTTTTTCGTCTCACCGTAGAAAACAAGGAAAATAAAGTGAATTTTAATAAAAATTATGATGGTGGAAATTACAAGATTTATTAGGGGCGACCTATCCATTTCTCCAGAAATAAAAAATGCGCAATATCCTTTGCCACAAAACCCTAATCCTGAATATGATGCTTACGGCAACTTGTTTTGGGTACGAGTTAATAATGAAGAAAAGACCATTCACTGCCTCTTTCTCGGGTATGTGAGATATGCTCCCGCTTATGGAGAGCCTATAGTAATTATAACAAGGAAAAGACCAACTCATTTTTGCATCAAATCACGATTGATTCCGAAAATGCACCCGATGGAAAAATTTCTGATATAAACCTGCCTTTTGGATTGAACATATGGCGATGATGAAAACAACCATTGCTACAGAAAAATAGGCAAAAGAAAACTTGCTGGGTAAAACAGTGAGTGATTGTAAAGGCTCTGACTTATGATGTTTTATTTGAGGAATTTCGCTTGTTAGTGGTTCTGAATCTAAGGAACAATTGCGTAGACTAATATTATTCAAATTAGAACTCTATGAAAAGAAACGCATCCGCCTAGCCCTCCTCAAATCACAAACAAGAATATAGACCTCGATCGCATTCCCGAAATACAAGCCTTCCTTTCCGAAACACCTATCGTCTCAGTGGCGCAGGCGCTTATGGCTCAGGATGATGATATGTTTTCAGAAGAAAAGCATTACCGCTGTGAGAAACAGCCCTTTACGGAATATGTGCAAAACACTTTGTGAAGCGGTCCAAAAGAGAAAAATGCGACCACCGTTTATAACTCTATGGGCAAATTGGTAAAAACTCAATAAAATTAATGACAAATACGGACTTATAGAAACAATGGAGCGTGAAGAACTTTGCAGTGGATGAATATTATCCGCAAAAAGCGATTGGAATTAGAAGATAATGTAGATATCACCGATGAATACCGCGAGTGGTACAGATAGAGAAATTAATGAGAACTTACCAATATTGGTCTTACTTTTTGGTGTTTTATGGCGAGTATTTTGATCTTGAAGAACTTACTGCCTCATCACAGGTTTTCTCCTCCCTACAGAGAGAGGCGTATAAGGAGATGCTTTGAAGCATCGCATTAGCGAAGAACTTTTTGGGAATACAAGTTTTGCGTCTAGTGGAAGCTTTGTATATAAGTGATTTTTGGCTGTTTTTGAGCAAAAAGTGCATCCGTTTTTGGAAGAATTATCAGCTTTTATCAAAACATCATCACTGCACTATTCCGATTTTGTGTAAATGTATACAATGAAGAAGTCCCTGCTTTGTTTTTTGATACCTCTGCCTTGACTTGCTTCACCGCTTAAATGGCCTCATTGATATTGACCAGTGATATTTATTAGTTATGATATCATTGAAAGAGACCTGCAGCAAAAGCAAGGTACCTCACTCAATACCCTTTCTAAAGAAAGAGGCGACGCGCTCGTACCGGGAAAGCCTATCAAAGCAGCGCTATCACGAGGCAGGTTATGATGTTTGCCTCACGAACGCTCGTCACTCTCCTTTACCATATTCGACGACAAGGATATCAAACGCCGCGATGGCTGCTATGGTTTTATATATTCGTAAATCTCCCACTCGCGCAAGAAATGCTATACTATGAATCAAGACGCGGGGTTACCAATCTTATTCCTTTGGCGATGTCAATGCCGATGAAGTTCTCTGTATAGATAGTGTAGGGCGGTGTATGGGTGCTCCGAATAACACCTCTTGGGCACCAAGAAGACCTATTACCATTTCTGTGGGCGCGACCTCTATACCGCTCTTGAAAATATGATCAAAGGCAAAGTGAGAGAAACAATTACACGACCTTAAAAACACCATGAAAAACACCCTTTTGGCTTTTATAAAAATTCTTATCAGATAGAGATTATGAGACGAAACCAACTGTGATGATAATCAAAAAGCCCTTACTCGTTATCAAGAGCGCCAGCCTTTGACCGTGAGTGAGGCGACTATGACCAATTGATGGGCATTCGGCTCTATGAAATGAAAAACCATGGGTTAATAGTATTGCTTGAGACTGATACTTATAATGTGCTCAATGAGAAGGGATTCTTTTTGGATGAGTGATAGACTTTTGTGGCTTGCGGCTCATGAAGCATTTTGTGTTCTCTTACCCTCCTTAGAGCTCCTTTGGCATACGCAGGTGGATATGGCGACTTAGCTTTTGAGATAGTTCCTACCAAGATGATTACACTACCATGGAGAGGTGGAGATGTCACGCCTTATCAGAGCAGGGCGAAATCCTCTGGCAAAGTTCAGTGGGAAGGATATTTTGTCTCGCCCATAGAGCGCACGCCTTCTTTTACCCTTACACCAAAGGGAATAGAGCTGGTGGATTTCAATTACGAAAGTTATCTGATAGACTATGATGGGAAAGCTTTTACGGTAAATAGAGGTCAATTTTGTGAATCCAGTTTTGTTACATGACTTTTAATCATAAAACACTACTTTTGGGACACGCTTAAAAAGAACAATTATCGAACATTATTTTTGGCATCCACTTCTACCACTTTTTGGTGGGAAATATTTGAATATTTACGGGAAGAACTTGTGAAACTTTATCACGGAATAGATGAGGTTTGTTTGTTCTTACGCCAGACCCAGCGGATTTCTCACGAGAATACACGGACAAGACGCGCAGTTTTTCGGAACTATTGGCATAAAAGGGATCACAATTTGAGAAAATCCACAAGAAGCCATTGCCTCAGCAAAGGCGTATTTTACAGGTGTGTGGAATACTTTTCTTTTGGTCCAACTCTTCATGAAAGAAAATCTGATGAAGGCTTTGAAAGAAAACTGTAGAAAAAGGAAAACCATATTTAGGGTGTAGTGCTGGGAGCAATATAGGCGGGCTTAACATCAGACAACCAATGATATGCCGATAGTCTATCCGCCGAGTTTTGAGGCTATGGGGTATGCCGTTTAATATCAATCACTCTCATTACCTTTGACCCAAATCCAGATTTGAAGACAGTGGCGAAAACGCGAAACCAGAATCAAAGATATGACACAAAATAATATCAAAGTGGTAGGTCTTCATAGAAAGGCGGATTAGAAAGAATAGGCGATAGAAATCACGGTGCAGGGGCAGTCAGCTCACACGGATTTTTGAGCAGGAAAGAGAGCCTTACGAAATAGAAGCAGGGAGTAAAAATAGACTACAGAAAATGTCTGTAAAAGATAGAAAACCTCCGAAAAGAACTTCATCAGCACAATTATAATTATTATGTTTCTTGATAATCCTACGATTTCAGATTTTTGGAGTTTGATGAAAACTGGAAGATTGCAGACCTTGAGGCAGCAAATCCAAATTCTACGACCCGAATTCTCCTGAGTGCGCGTGGGCGGAGAGTTACCAAGGTTTTCCTACGGTTTTCTCACGAGTTTAGAATGTACTCGCTGGATAATTCTTATAACTTTGAGGTTGGAGGTGGTATAACCGAACTAAAATATTAGAAACGGATGAAATAGAATTTGACCGAACTGAAATACGACGGCGCTTCTATTTCTATACTTTATGAACAAGGGAAAATTCGTTCAGGCGGTTACTCGTGGTGATGGGTTTCAGGGCGATGAAATCACCTCCAATGTGACGATACAAAGACATTCCACTGCAGTTGTATGGCGATTTTCCAGAAAAATTCTACATGCGCGGCGGATATACCTGACACAGCCTTTGTAAAATCAATCAGGAAGAGAGCAGGAAGGGCTGGATATCTTCATGAATCAAAATGCAGCCTCTGAAAGTCTGAAAATGCAGGACAGCACGGAGGTGAGTAGGAGGGCTTTCGCGAGTGCTGTATCAGTTTATGGCACTGGATGTTACAGAAAAAACACCACTGGGAGCTGCTCCAAAAGATGAGTTCTGTGGAGCTAAGGGTTTCACATGATAGCAAAATCTCTGCAAAATCATTGCAGGAAGTGAAAGATTTTATTAATTTTTGGGATAAAGAACGACAGAATTTAGGTTTTGATATTGATGGAATTGTAATCAAAGTCAATGACCTAAAACAACAGCAGATTTTGGGATATACCGCCAAAGTCACCACGCTGAGGCGACAGCTCATAAAATTTAAAGCGGAAGGTGGAAACTCAGCTTTTGTCTATTGATTATCAGGTTGAGTAGAACGAGTAATCACACCAGTTGCCAATCTGTCACCAGTGCTTTTGGCGGAACTATTGTGAAACGGGCATCTCTTCATAATGAGGATATTATCAAGAAATTGGATTTGCAGAGTGTGTGTATATGAAAAAGGGTGGGAAATCATCCTAAAATAGTAGGCGTAAATACCGAAAAGGGAAGCGATGTCTTCACAGATTAGCTATATCACCCGCTGTCCAGAGTGCGATACGGAGCTGATAAGGAAGAAAGCCAAGCGCTTCATTTCTGCCTGAATGAAATCCACTGCCCTCCGCAGGTGGTCGGTAAAATGATACATTTTCGTTTCCAGAAAGGCTTTGAATGATAGAAAAATTTGGGTTCCGGAGACTATAGAGCAGCTCTATCCGTGAAGGTTTGATAAAAACAGGTGGCGGATATACCTTGAGAACAGCTTTTGCCTCTGGAAAAGAATGGCTAGAAAAATCTGCAAGAACATCATCGATGGGATAGAAAAATCAAAAGCAAATTCATCCTTTTGAAAAGGGTGCTTTATGGCATTGGGGATAAAACACATCAGTGAAACCATTGCTAAGAAATTGGTTAAAAATTTTGGTTCTATAGAAGAACTCAGCAGGGCAACTGTGGGAGGAACTCATCCAAGTGGAAGATATAGGTGATAAAATAGCCCAGAAAGCATCGCAGCATTCTTTTTCTAATAGAGAAACAGAAAGCTGATAGAAAGGCTCAAAGAGTATGGAATCCAGTTGGAAAGAGGCGAAAGTATCCACGGAGGTATTGTCAGATAATCTAGCAAGGAAGACCTTTTTTGATTCTGGAATATCTATCTTTTACCGTGAACAAGCCAGAGAAATGGTGAAAAACATGGCGGAAGAAATATCTCTGCAGTGTCCAAAAAGCTTGAACTATTTAGTAGTGGGAGAGAAGGCAGGAAAGCAAACTCAAGAAGGCGCAGGAGATAGGCACGATTACCATTCTGGATGAGCAGGAATTTTTAAAAATGATGGAATAAAAAGGAACTCTAAAATAGAGTTCCTATATGAAATATTTAGATTATTTCTTCTTTTAGCAATCGAGCTTTTCTGTGACAGTTTTTCCTTTAGCTCCTACAGATGCAGCTTTTTAGGGATGTTGCAACATGCACATCAGATTTTGTCAATGCATCCCACTCGCTTCACACTTACATGTTAACTTCTACTTTTCTGTCTTTTTCTCTTTCTGCATCAAAAGCAGATGCAGGCACTTCAGCAATTCAAAGCCTACCTTTTGAGTTTTTAACTGGCTAGTCGTCTGCACCTCTTTCTTCAAGGGCTTTAACTGCTGCAGCAGCTCTTTCTCTAGAGGTCAAGGTTAGGGCAGCATTTTCCTTTTCTATCCGTATGTCCGATTACTAGGAAAGTACCTCCGTTAGAAGATTTGATAATCTTAGCAGCGTCATCTAGTTTAGGGCAGCCTCTGGTCTTAGAGTAGCTTTACCTAGGTTGAATAGAATATTCAAGAGCCGAGTAACTTCACCTGCGATATCAGCATGAGTTTTAGGGCATCCTTGTTTTTTCCTGGCAATCACCTGGCTCATGTAGGACATTTGTCATCTTTATCTGCGAATTCCATCTCCGTCTGTATCTTTCCAAGGACATCCTTCATTTTCTGCTGGACCGAGGAACATCAGGACACTTGTCATCTTTTGTCTAGAACTCCGTCATTATCAGCATGTCTCCCAAAGGGCATCCTCTGTTTTCTATCGGTCCGAGAACTGTGGGACATTCATCATGTCTGTCTAGAACTCCGTCTCCGTCTGTATCTTTGTCAGTTTCAGCAACTACAGCTTCTGCTTTTACCTTTGCATAGTATGAAACCAAGTCCAGCGTAGATGTTAGCACCTGATTCAGTGAATAAAGATTTTCAAGTCATCAGAACCTACTGACAATGGTCCTAATCTAAGAGCAAGTCCTGGCTTTGAAATCTTGGCTCATAAAGTTGTGAAGTCAAAAGGAACGAGATACATCTACCCACTTGCCTTTCGAATCTAGGAACAAGCCCTACGAAACTATGGTAATAAGGGTTCGTAGAGGTTAGTATTTACTAAATTGATCAAACCATTAGCACTAACGATCTGTGATAGCATAGTCTGCATATAGATTTAGGTTAGTAGGAAGACCTTGGCTTACGGATGATGTAGTCCAGAGTAGTGTTGTAACCTCTGAATCTAAGGTAGTTAGCAGAGTTTAGGTCAAAAATATCTGTTTCGTTAGGGGTCTATGTAGAACCCGCACCTCTGATACTCAGTTTACGAATATCATTGTATTTTGATAGCACCTGATATCATTAACAGATGCGCCAAATTTTTAAAAGTAAAGGTTTGTCTCCAGAAAGCTTCTTTTAAAGTCAATTCAGCACCGAAATCTCGCACCAATCTGTCGCTCCACCGAAGAAGTCCCCAAAACCATAATCATTTAATGATTTTCAGGATTTAGGTTGGTGTATGATCCGCATTAATGTTGAGTTGCTGAGATTGTAGGTTAGATGGGTTATTGTTATAGATTAAGTTGTGCCCATTACTTTTCAGATCTGTTTGAGTCCAGCTCCCTTTGTATAGTTTTACACTTGCTCCTAATGATAGTTTTAGAGTCGTTGTTATCAATCACGCATAAGCACCTTTACTCCTAAATCCATGCAAAGCGCAGTGGTATTGATACCGAGTCAGATCTTATCAACCAATGGAATATTAACAGACCCGGGTTGTCAGTTCCTAAATTCCGTTTAAGGCATCAAGGAAAGCAGAGTTTATATTTTTCCTTGACCGAAAAAGTCTTACTCTTGAAGAAAATCCGAAGCCTAATTTGTTTATTCACTGTAAACCGGAAAGATGGCCCTAAAACTTCACCTACGATTCCCAAGTTTATCAAAAGCTCATTCCCTCCATTGTGAGAAGCTCCATTTCCTAGTTCATCTAGTGTGGGAAACCTCCGAGAGTTCAAATTTTAAACTTGTAATAGTCATTATTAACCAGTCCATTAACGACACAAGATTAGCAGCTACTTTTACTTTTTCATCCAGTAAGTTTAGACAGGGGTTTGTACTCGCGACCCATAAACTCCGAATGAATTATTGCTCAGTCCCAGATACTGCTGAGCCGATAGATTACTAGCAGCTACTCCTCCAAGGAATAGTCCCGCGATAAAATTTTCTCTTCATATAGTTTTAATCTAATTATATTTTTATTTTCTATTAAACTTTTTCATCGATGGAATTTTATCCTTCCCATCCCGTTTTCATGAAATTTCTAATGTTCTGGTGATTAGTCCTTGACCAAATCTCCTAAAACATCTTTTTCTGTAAATCACCAAACAAAAAATGATGTTTTTCTCATTTAAACCCAATTTTTCGCCAAAAGAAAAATTTTGCAAGAACCATTATTTTGGTTCTCTTCATTATAATTTCTCCATTCTGAAAAGCTGTAGGGACAAAGTCATAGTGTTCATCAATGTAAGCAATCACTTCATCGAATGATATTTCCTCAGGATTTTGTTTTATTTTATCTAAAAGATTCATTTTTAGTTATTTATTTTTGAAAATAATAATCCACACTGTTTTGATATATCAACAATTATCGTTAGTTGATGTATTTTCTTTTGAATTTATCACAAAAACAGATATGTGTTAGTATTCGTCATCAGGTAAAATGATGATTCCCATCATTGGTAAGTAGCCTGAATTCCAGATACAATGCCGAAGTCCCTGTTTTGTGGGCAATAATGCATCTGAGGAAGCAGGGATATGAGAACCCTGTCTGCTCCGAGTAAGTCTCATACATGATTCTGAATAGAAAATCTCTGGAAGACTCGAAATTATCTCACCGTATAAAATTTTTGCAGAAGCCTGCTGCAGGCGTTTTGCAGTTGTATAGTTTGAGTAGATGGTTTCCCATTCTTATTCATTTTCTTCTTCATTGTATTTTATCGCAAAATCTTTGATACCCTTGCTCTCGATAATTTCTGGACAGTTATCAACTCCTCAATCAACCTCAGCAGAATGTCACAAAGCATTGTTATCACTCTGAGAAACAGTGTGTTCTATGATTTCTCTTAAAGGGACTATTCCATTGCCATTCGGATATTTATCACGAATGGGGCTCAAAGATTCTCAAAAGTTCCAGTTTCTTTGACAAAAATATTTTGTTCCAAAATCCAAAAATACCTCTGTCCACCAAATCCAAAACTGCCAATGCAATGTGAAATTTGAACACACTAAGCATCGGAACTTTTTGTTTCCGTTAATGTTTACTTCTGTTTTCCTTTTGAGTTTCATCACAGATACCGCCACAAGGGCATTCTTGCCTTGTATAATCTTTTGGTGATGTCTCTTTTTAAATTTTTGTTGACACAAAAATAAAATCCCCAAAAGACAAAAAGAAAAATATCATTTGTTTAATTTTCAGGCTTGTAGGAATCCTTCAGAGTTACTGTTCTATTGAAAACCAATTTGCTGTCCGTGCTGTCTTGGTCTTTTGTAAAAGTAACCGATTCTCTGGAACTGCAGCGGTTCGCCCACTTTTCACATCTCTTTTTAGTTCTGGTTCTGCATAGGCAGTTTCACCACTTTCAGAGATTCAGGATTTACAAACTCTAGGAAATCTGTTTCCTTTTTCTGCATCTGGCTGTTCAGTAGTGAAAAGTCTGTCACAAACTCGCTCTCTTCCACAGGCAGGGCGTGGTTTGCAGAAACCCAGTGCAGCGTTCCTTTTTACTTTTCTTAGAGCTTTCTTCTGTTCCGCTTCCAGATTTAGATTTTCATCATAGGTAGCGTAGATAGTCCTAATCTCGCCGTTTTCATCTTTTTCTACCTTTTCAGCTTTTGATGATGTGGCTGATTTTAGTCTTACCTCACCACCGAGTTTCAGACGAAAAACTTCTTGTCCGCTTCTTCTTTGAAGTCTTCTCTCCTATATATAGCTCTCGTGAGAAAGGAACTTTTTCTCATTCCAGCGTTTTCATCTTCTGGGTTGTTTTTTCAGTTTCCAGCCATTCTTCTTGCCTTCTGGGTAGTTTTTCTATAATCAGTTTTACGGGATTCATCACCACCATCATTCTCTGGCAGTTTTGTTTAAATCTTCTCTTACATGCAGAATTCCAGCAGTTGAATATCGATTAAGTTTTCTCTTTCGCTACACCTACTTTCTCAATGAAATTTCGGATAGCCGCAGGCGTGTAGCCTTTTCTTCTAAGCCAGAAACGGTAGGGCATTCTCGGGTCGTCCCAGCCTGTAACCACACCTTCGGCAACGAGCCTTTGGGTTTTCTTTTAGAAGTAATCATATAGGTTTACATTCATTCGGAGCAACTGCTGTTTGTTTCTGATAGTTCCTTCCGTATAGACTTGGTCAAGATACCAGTCGTAAAAAGCGGTCTGTGGTTCTCAAATTCCAATGGAACAAAGGGAGTACGAAAATCTGCTCTATGTAGTCACTCTCCATGAGCCCAGTCGTACATAGGGATAAAATTTTCCAAGTAGGTGCAGATTCTGTGATGGGTCTTTTTAGGATTCTATACATCGCAGGGTCACGCATGTTCACTATTAGGCGAAGTCATATCTATTTTAGCACGAAGAGACATTGTTCCTTCTTCTGAACTCAGCCATTTTCATTCGACTCGAATAGATTTAGTGATTCCTCTACGGGTCTGTTTCGGAATGGAGATTCTATCCCAGGTTCTGCAGGATTTTTCTTTGTTCCGTGATAACTTCCGAAGACTGCTCATCGATGTAGCCTATACCCTCTTTTTATCATCTGCACAGCCCAGTCATAGAGCTGCTGAAAATAGTCTGATGCATAGGCTCTTTATCCCATTTGAAGCCAAAGCCAAGCCACATCTTTCTTGATAGAATCTACGAACTCTTGTTCTCTTTTCAGGGTTGGTATCATCGAGAACGAAGGTTCACGGAGCGTTATATTTTTCACCCAAACCGAAGTTGATGCATATCGCTTTGGTATGCCCTATGTGCAGATAGCCGTTGGGCTCCGGCGGAAAAACGAAAACGAATTTTGTCTCTGCTGAGTCCATTAGCTAAATCTTTCTATAATTTGCTCAATGAAATTGAGTGGTCTTCTTCCATATTTTTGTTAAATAATTGGCAAAGATAATGTTTTTCTTAAAAATATCGGTAGATTCTAATCTTCATCTACTGACAAAATAGAGGTCAGAATAGATAAACAAACACCGAAAGCCAGAGTCACCCAAATCCATCGATTACCATTCCATCCACGAAATAATCCACTAACAGAAACCACGATAGCATTCACAACCACTGAGCCCAAATGTAACCAGCGATACAGGAAAGCTAATGATATCTCAGGATAGGTTTTAGGGAAAATATCTCTCAATCCCAAAACCACTGCAAAAATCACAGCTGAACTGAAATCTAAAAATGCACTCCGCTAAGCACTTTTGGTAGAAAATAGGCAACTGCCGCGGTGATAATCAAAATTAACAATAATTCTCATTTTTAATAAATTTTGGTGAAATGTCATATATCTTAGTCTCTTAGAGCAACAAAAACCTTTCCAATAGGAAAGGTTTTTACTAAGCTATTCTGAAATTACATTTCTCTCAGAAAGTCCATCCACAGACCCGAGTATCTTTCTCCCGTGTCATGGTTGATGGTCAGAACAGTAGTCACCAGAGGATTTCTCCTAATATAATAGCAGCAGTGAAGCTCCTGGAAATTCCACCTAAAATTCCTTCTTCTTTTTGCTAATCTTTGTGCGAAACTAAACGCTTCTTCTTTCCCAACTAGGATGGCTCCTTCTAGAATTTCTGTATTTAAAACAGCAGGGATAAAACCAGCACCGATTCCTTGGATAGCGTGTGGGCCAGAGTGCCGCCGCCACTGATGACGAGGCGACTGCTCTGGTTCAACGGCAAAAAGCTTTTGAGCTGAGGGAATTTCTGTTTTTACAATCTCAAAATACCCGTAAGTGTATCCGCCCTGTTCCTCTCGAGATGAGAAATCTACACCTTCAGAAAATCATTTCAAAATTTCCTGAGCCGTAGTATTACGGTGGATTTCTGGATTAGCAACATTTTCAGACTGCTGAGGAATCCAAGAGTTACTTTCTTTTTCAGCTAGTTCCTGAGCTTTTGCGATCGCTCTTTCATTCCTAATTCTCTTGGCGTTAGGACGATTTTTGCGCCATAAGCAGGACATTAGTTTTCTGCCTACTGCTCATGCTCTCTGGCATTACCAAAGTTGGAATCATATCCTTTCACAGCGCTTACCATAGCAAGACCTACTCCGTGTTTCCTGATGTAGACTCTATGATTTTGGTGTTTTTGATTGATTTTCCCTTCTTTTTCCGCTGCTTCTATCATGCTAAAGGGCGATTCTGTCCTTCACGCTTCCCAGTTGGTTCTTTCTAGTTTTATCCAAACATTATGGTTTGGGAATAATTTACTTAGCCTTACTACTGGCGTTTTACCGATGGTTTCTAATACATTGTTGAATTTCATAATATGATTGATTTAAAAATTTTTAAAAATAAAAAGAGAGCGTGAAATCTTTCAGCCCTCTATATACGAATAACAATACAGCATTGCTACGCTCTCAGAAAACTGAAGTCGTTAGAATATAGCAACACATCATATTGTACTATTGTCATCTCTTTTGGAATAAATATGAATGCAAATCTAATAATATAGAAATGCAAACTTTTAAATAGAAAATTAATCAGTTCTAGTTTGGTTTTTCTTTACTTCGGATGATGGTTTTGTTTTTATAATATACTAAACTATATGGTTCTATACTCTCTAGTAAGCCAGACATTTCCGCCAGGTGGTAGAACCTTCCCGAATGATAGTATTCCCACCTAAAAATAGTGTGGTAGCATACACCGTTACATTATTTTTCTATCGTAGGGTGGCGCTTCGTGTTGGCGATATCTTTGGGCTATCTAAAGCTCCGAGAGTTACATTCTGATGGATTTTCAACAATTTGCCAATCACAGTCGTTTCACCAATTACTATCCCCTGTTCCGTGGTCTATGAAAAACATTCTCCGATGGTAGCGCAGGGTGGATGTCTATCCTGTTTGCTGTGTCTAGCTCTGTCCAGATTCTTGGGATGAGCGGCACGCCTTGTAGATGCAGCTGGTGAGCAAATCTATAAATAGAAAATAGCACTAAAATCCTGGGTAAGAGACCATTACTTCTTCTATGTGAGTGGCAGCAGGGTCATTGTCTAGGATAAACTGAGCGTCTTTTTCCAGCGGGTTGTAAACATGTGGAACAGCATCAAAAGCAGCTTGCCGCTTTTTGCTTTCGTGTCAGGGTCTTCTATTGCAGGAATTGATAATCTGCTGAAATTCAAGGTTGAAAACTTTCTCAATCTGAGGTGAATTTCTGCTTCGGAATTACATCTTTGATATTCTAAAAGAGACAGAAACGAGAATCGATAGAATTTTTCTATTTTTCGTTTACTCCAAGTCGTCTATCGGTTTTTGTAACCACTGCTGAGATGGTTTAAAAATTCTTTTTGCATAATTTGTAAGAAAACTAAAATCATGCAATGATAAGAAATTCTCTTCAAAAAACTTAGGAAATTTATCTTAAAAATAGATTTTCTCAATGGTTAATGTAAATTATAGGAGAGTAATGAATAATTAATAACTTTGTGAGTTTTAAATTTAATATTAAAAATAGAAAGTAACAGATAATAGGAGCAGGGAGCAGTGAGACGAGCTGCACGGACATTATAGCAATGCGAAATTTTTGCGAGTGAGGTGGTATTATTAGACATAAAAAGAAGGTTTCGCTGAAGGAGAGCCATGGATCTTATGCAGATGTCTGCTGTGGAAGGCTTTGAAACTCGTATCACAGGCGTAACGAATAATTATGCTAAAAACAGAAAATTCTAATGTAGTGGTCATCACCTCCAGGGATGCCTAGAAGACCCGAGGGATGAGCAGAGAGGAACTGATAGGGGTGTGAGATGCGGATATCCGTGTCAGGAGTTACAGAAAATGTACTAAAATACTCTCCTAATGCCATTATCATCGTGGTGACCAATCCTGTGGATACCATGTCCCACCTTGTTCATAAGAAATTCCAATTGCCTAAAAACAGAATCATAGGTATGGGAGGAGCGCTGGATACAGCGAGATTTAGATATCCTCTCAGCGGAGGCTCTGGGATGTCAGTCTTTCGGATGTGGATGGTATGGTAATCGCCTCTCCTTACGGATATAGGGATGCTTCCTCTTATTAGTAAAGCTACTAGAAATGGTATCTGTGTGGCAGAATTTTTGAATAAAGAAAAACTAAACAGCATAGTGGAAGAAACCAAACTAGGTGGGGAGCTACTTTGGTGAAGCTTTTGGGGACTTCTGCGTGGTATGCTCCTGGGGCAGGAGTTGCTTCGCTGGTACATTCTATCCTCGTCTGATCAAAAAGAAAATGATACCTTGTTCTGCCTTTTCTGGAGGAGAATATGGCGAGCAGGATGTCAGTATAGGCGTGCCGTGTATCATTGGTAGAAATGGAATAGAAAAATAATGGAACTGTCTCTAAATGAAGATGAAAAAGAGAAATTCCATGCTTCTGCTGATGCGGTAAGAAAAAGTAAATGCCGAACTGAAATTTTTAATATTTTTAAAAGAAATTAAACCCTAATGAACTCAAGAGAAGAAAATCCAAGAACTGAACGACCATTTGCAGGCGTTCTAAAGGCCAGAAAGACATTTTTGTGAGAAGAACAACAATGGCTCAAAAATCATTTTTGCCCTGATGAGTATCGATTTGATCCGAAATCAATCCCGATTGGGCAGGGCAAAAAGGTGTATATGCTCGCTCCATTTGAGCCTTACGAGGGTTATATAGGCGATAATGCCACCGAATATCAGCGAATATACCGCACCTAACTGGCTGAGCTTTCCGCCTAACTGATGATAATAAGTTTGAGTTTTCTGGAAAAGAGGATTTTTGAAAGAACAGCCATTCACGACTGGGATTTTGATTCTGAAGAGGAGGAACTCTTTCAAGAAATGGCTGATAACTATGAAAAGAGTAAGGAAAAATGTAGCCAAATATGGTACATTTGGTGAATTTACATTATCCTGAATATGAGGGCGAACTGAATAAGGAAAACTATTTGGAGATATTGGGAGGAGAGCCTCAGTATGGCAAGCGGTGTTCCACTATTGAAGACGAGGAATATCCGAAGAGCTTTTTAGGATGCATATAGAAGATGGTGAAGAAGATGATGAGGTGAGTGTTTGACATTTCATACAAAAGGAAATCCTTTTTATCTTATCTCGAGGCAACAGCTTTTCCATTGGGTGGGTTCTGGTGGCTATATCATTGCTTTATGAACCCGTAAGTCGTATCGTGCTATATACTTTGATTATTCAGTAAATTATATGAAAACACTCTATTATCGTAACACACCCTCATATAGAGATTCTCTCATCAACAAGCGTTGGATTGAGGAGCTTGAGAAATACCCAGAACAATATACCATACATCAGTTGTACCAAAAGTATATCCAGACGAACATATCGATGTTAAGAAAGAACAACAACTGATAGAGCAGTATGACCATGTATTTCAGTTTCCCTCTATTGGTTTTAGTATGCCCCATTGTTAAAAGAAGTGGTTAGACGAAGTTCTTACCTACGGTTGAGCTTACGGAAGCAAAAGCAGGTTATAAAGTAGGAGGTAAAAAGATGACACTCAGCCATTTCGGCAGGTATTGATGAGCATGAATATGCCACACAACGGAAAATACAAATATACCCTTAAGGAATTGTTACGTCCGTTTGAACTCACATTCAGATATATTCATGCCGGGAGCGTCCGTGTTTATTATGGCATTGAGCTGAATAGTACAACCGAATGGGATTGAGAGAAGTGTACCGCTATATAAGCAGTTTTAGAGGAATTTACTAAACAATAGTTAGGTTACATATCTTTATAAAGTTCGAACTCGTCGAGTAACAGCAATTGGTGTCGCAAATAAGATGATAAAATTAATAACAACGATAGTTCTGTGTAGTATTTTTCTTTTTCAAGAGGTCAAAAACATACTATCGAGATAACGCAAATACAAATAGGAAAAAGATTATTTTTAACCTCATCGTTCAGTTCAGTAGCAAAATTGTTTGAAGATTTTTGCAGGTGAACTCAGTAAAAGGGAAAAACTTGCTTTTTATCCCAACAGCAAGTTTGGTAGAAGAAGTGCGTTTTATGTCGATGATGATGAAAAGCCTTTGAAAAAGTAGGATCTTATCATAGAAGAATTAGAAGTTTCTACCGCTACTACCGAAGAAATAACCACAGCATTAGAACGAAAATGATTATATTTTTATCTCTGGAGGAATACATTCTACCTAATACGTGAACTAAAAAAAGAAAAGAGCTGACAAGCTACTTATAGAACAAATTAATAATGGAAAATTGTAATAGGCACTTCGGCAGGTTCTATCATTGCTTCTCCTACTATTGAGTTTGTTAGCGATATGGACGAGACCAAAAAGCTCCTGAACTCACTGATTATTTTGAGGCTTACATTTGGTAGATTTTTACGTTTTACCTCATTATTTGAACTTTCCTTTTAAGGAAGGTGCTCAAAAATAGTAAACGAATATTCACCCAAAATAGATTTGCGACCTATTTCCAACAATCAAGTAATTACTGTTTTTAGGTAATGAAATAAAAACACTTTTAAAAACCCAAAAGAGGAACTAAGAAATAGTTTTAATGAGCCCAACATTCTATTACAACAATTAGAAAATGTCCTCCCAGAGGAATGCAAATCCCTGAAGAACTCCGCAAACTTTACCAGTGGATAGAGGATAACGGATATTATATGGATGCTAAGGGCTTGCGTTATGGTTGGCTCTTCCCCGAAGATAAGATAAAAAGAAAGCTGGACAGACAACGAGCGTATAGGGGCACGATGATTACTTTCAATGTAGATGAAGAATCCTATCGCAATGAACTATTGGAAATACAGATACAAAGAGCATCTCGAGGAGGTAAGCACCAGTTTTGCTCGTATTTGCACGCAGTGGTGCTGATGGTTCAGAATGTGCCTTGTCGGCTCGATGATGAGGGACGTACCCAGATCGTGCATGTTGGGTCGGGTTCAGGCTCTATGATGACCTGTATATTGGTGAAAAACGCTTTGGATTTCTTGCGTCTTTTGGCTATTGGCTATGATGAGATTTGCTGGGACGAGGTTATCCACTCCCTCCTATAGCAACAAAGACAATACATTTGTTTACCCTAATACCCAATACCAAAGAGTGGGTACAAAATACCTTTCATACCACTATTCCTAAGATAGGTTTGAGGGTTGTAACTCACATAATATGAATGATAGAACCTATTACAGACCCTTTTTGGAGTGGTTTTTGAAATGACAGAATAATCATAAAAAGAAAAATGAACATCTATTTATCAGAAATAGCTCCTTTTTGTACCACTGATGCAGAAAAAGATTGTGGCAACGGCTTAAAAAGATACAGAAGTTCCGTATCAAGCGCCATAGTGATAGTTTTCTGTTGGAATCATTGTTGGATAGCTTTCATATAGAAGAGAAATACGAACCCATAATGTATTATTATGAGGAGGTTATCAAGTTACCATTAGACGAAGAGTTTCCGCTATGGGATACTTTTTGGGGATATTTTATCCGTTTTCTATAACAATCCGCTGTGTACGAGGCGCAAAAAGAGGCTATTTTTTGCACGCTATAAAGAGGTTACCCTATATACTTCCTCTTTTGAGGGGCGCAAGATCTTTTTACTAACTTTTTGCTAATATTCTTTCGTTGGAAGCGATAAAAGAACGCGAACAAGTACTGAAAAAGCTGTAAAAGAGAATGATTTACTACTTGAGTTTTCAATGCGTAATAGCTTGATACTCCGCGCTACAAGGGTAATTATTGTCAATAATGGTAAAGACACCGCCCTACAAGAGCAGATGCAAAACCTCGTAGCAGAGCAAACGCAAGCCTTGCGGTCAGGAAAATTTGAAGAATATATATAACTAAATATAACAAACCTATGAACAACGAGTATTACCTACAACATATTTAGGGAGAGAGCTCCCAAAGGAGTATGTAAACAGTATTGAAAAGGGAGAGTCTTTCCCCGAGATGGCTCACAATGTTCCCTCATACAGAATACGAACATAGTACCGAGATTGAAGTATGGAGCAAAGAGGATCTCTTGTCGCACACTTATAGCGAATCTTTCTGCAATTACGCTTTCTTTGCTTGTGATGATCTTGATTTTTCGGTGCTGCAAACCCGTGATGAAGACACTTTAACCCCTGAAGAACTCCAATCAGCCTTTGCTATAGGTTCTGTAAACGAAGGATTTGTGTTTATCAACCTGCACGATGGTTCGCTTTGGATTTGGTATCACGATATGTTTTGTGAGAAAGTTGCTGAAAAACTTTTCCGACTTCCAAAATCTTCTTACTAAAAGAGCCTGTGGATTAGAGATGAGTAAATGTAGTACAATAGCCTTGCGGTCAGGAAAAATTTGAAGAATATATATAGTCAATATATAAACACAACAGAATGAGCAAACAACTCTATATCATAGCAGGTTGTAATGGCGCGGGAAAAACTACCGCTTCCTTTACCATTTTGCCCGAAGTACTCGACTGCAAAGAGTTTATCAATGCCGACGAGATCGCCAAGGGGCTATCGCCTTCCAGCCCGAAAGTGTAGCTATGCAAGCCGGTAGAATAATGCTCGCCTCGTATGGACGAACTATTGCAAAAAGGAGAAACCTTTGCCTTTTGAAACTACTTTGGCTACTAAAAGCTATAAGCAAAAATAGAATGGGCGCAAGCCAATGGCTATGAGGTTACCCTATTGTTCTTTTGGTTGGACTCGCCCAATATGGCTAAAAAGCGGGTCGCTCAGCGCGTTGCCGAAGGAGGGCATAGCATTCCCTCAGAAACTATTGAAAAGAAGGTATCATAACGGGATTGCCAATCTCTTTGCTATCTATATTGATATGGTAGACATTTGTTATATATTTGATAATTCAGAGGGAGAACGTACTCCTATTGCAAAGAAATACAAAGGAGGGAAAAGAAATAATTTATAATACAGACCTCTATAATCAAATGAAAAACAGCTATGAAAAAGAAAGAAGTTAAAAAGATATATTAGAAGAGAAACTTTTTAAAAGGTTTATCTCCTTGCTTATGAGCGAATGATTGCCCAAAAACGCAAGAATAATCAAAGATTGTGGTGCGCCGTGAGGGAAAAATCGTTACTATCACACCATAAAAATTAGTAAAGGTATCAATTAACACATTAATTAAGTTTATGACCGAAGAAATCAAAAACAGAAAAGGAGCTCAAAAGGCAGTAGATATACCCGCCGAAGTGCTTTCGTTATTAAATGCGGGGCGTATAGAAACGGTAAACCTTACCGAATGGCTGGCTGTAGATCATTCTCAGCTGGTAAAAATCTGTTTTTCCTGCTTTTGGGGATTGATAAAAATATCATTGAAGAGTTGGTTTGCCAAATCAATCAGCAAAAAGAAACCTTCTACAATGAATACAATTAAGCTCATAGGTGCATTGTTATACGAAAAATATGCAAATACTGACCTTTATGAGCCTTTGTTTAAGCAAATCAGTACGCATTTATCCGATTCGGTGCGCTGTTATGCTTGTTATTTGGTGGCTTTGCATACCGAAATCCCTTTAGAAGATAAGCTACACAAACTAAAACCTTTGGTAGCCGATAGTCATTTTGGCGTTCGTGAAATCATTTGGATGGCATTACGCCCCGAAATGAGACGAGCATTTAGACTTTTTCAATCGCTTTTTCTTTCCCATTGGGCGAAAGCGAAGACGAGAATATCCGCAGGTTTAGTACAGAAGCCTTGCGCCCGAGGGGTGTTTGTGTGCTCATATGAAGCCTTGAAAGAAAAAAACCAGAGGTGTGTTGCCTATATTAGACAAATTGAAGTCCGATAAGGCAAAGTATGTACAAGATAGCGTAGGAACTGGCTGAACGACGCCAGCAAAAACCGTCCTGATTTCGTAACAGCTCTTTGTGAGCGTTGGGAGCGCGAAAGTCCTACCAAGGAAACCAAGTATATTGTAAAAAGGCACTGAGAACGATTGCCTCTAAATAGTATAAAAACTTATTTTTACCGAATGACCCGAGAAGAACTCATACAATTGGGGAACCAAATCATAGAAGAAACCGATGACGATCGCCAAGAGGAGCTAATGGAGCGCTTCGATCGCAATGTACCTCACCCGAGGGCAGTTCGTTATTCTTCTATCCGGAAAACTACAACGCCCGCACTATGGATATTTCCTCCCACGACCCCAATTTTCGTCGAGTGGTAGACAAATGCTTGGCGTATCAACCGATTATCTAAAAATATACAATGATCACAAACCAATATAATCAACCCATAGGGGATGCATTACCTGATTTTTCAGTAGAGACAACCCCTCATATAACCCTCTTAGAGGGGAATTATTGTTTGTTGGAACCTCTTTTTAGTAGCCAAACATTTAGACGATTTGAGTGATTTCTATTTGGAAGCCTCTGCCGTGATGCCCGATTGGACTTATTTATCTATAGCTCCTGCAAAGAACAAAGAGGAGTTGCACGCTTTTACTCACCAAGCAGGAAGCCGCTGCCGATCCTTATTTTCTGACAATTGTAGATAAAGCAAACGCGAAAAAGCAGTGGGTACGATCGCCCTAATGCGTATAGACCCTAAAAACAGAGTGATAGAAGTGGGTGGGTGAACTATTCGCCGGCTTTTACAGCGTACGCGTATGGCTACAGAAGCACAGTTTTTGTTGGCAAAATATGTTTGAAGTCCTTAAATACAGGCGTTACGAATGGAAGTGTGACAACCTTTAATGCACCTTCGCGCGCGTGCTGCAGAGCGCTTGGGCTTTGTATATGAGGGTACATTCAGGCAGGCAGTGGTTTACAAAGGGCGTTCGCGCGACACCGCTTGGTTTTAGCTATGATAGATAAGGAATGGGAAGCTAACAAACGCGCTCTTGAGCAATGGCTCTCCCTGAGAATTTCGACTCACAGGGTAAACAGGAAGTCTTTTGAAGATGTTGAGAGAATTAGTAAATAGATGAAGTTAGTGAAGAAGAATATACAAATCTTAGAGCACTTGGAAGTTTACCCTTCTTTAGATGCCTTATTCACAGAAGAACAACATTGGATTATGACATATTTTGTTGTGCTTATTAGTATTGATTTGGTAGAATTAAAACAAAGAATGTATAGGTCAAACCTTATAAGATTATGGGGTGATTACTATTTTATCAATCTGTGAGACTAAATAGGTTAGTATTGTTGATTCAGATTGTTAATGAGTTGTTTTTATAGTTTCAAAAAGTATTAAATCTGGCGATTTTAAATATCATTACTAATTGTATTTCACCACTTTCGCAGGAGAAATTCTACTGATGAGGTAGCTGGGTACGATTAGCGATATGGCAGAAACTACCAATATTCAGCGAAGAGGGCAAGAATGCAGCCTAAATTCAAAATCCACTGGCACGGTGCTGATGTAGTATTCTTTTTGGATTGAGTTTAATAATACCAAAATATTTCTGTATCAATAGCAAACCTATGCCGAAATAAGATTTCCTACAATCAGTCCCGAGGATGATGATGAGCAGAGTGTAGTTGATGAATATCGCACGAATCTGGTTGTTGTCCGCGCCCTAAGGTTTTCAGTACACCGATGGAGTTGGTTCTTTCGATAATCAAAATCAGCAGCACCATGATGATGTTGATAACCACTACTACCAGCATAATGCCCAAGATTACAGAGATGTTCGTGTCAAGAATTTCTATCCATTGCAGGATTTGAGGGTATTTGTCAGTAGTTTTTCAGTGTAGTTTTTGTAACCGATGATTTTTCTACTTGTGGGAAAGACAGCATCAGTTTTATCAAAAATCTTTTAGGAAAAATATCCACGCCGCCGATGTCGGTTTTTCCATATTTTTGGATTTTACGGACATGGTTGATATCACCGATGACAAATAGCTCATCGATGAGTTTGATATCGGTGTTGTAGATAGCCTTTACTACGAATTTTCTATAAATCGGTTTTTGGTCTTCTTTTGGAGAAAACAGCTGTGATACTGTCATTTACTTTCAGGTGCAGCCTTTGGCGGTTTGCTCGAAAGCATAATGTCATTATTGTATCCTTTTCTGTATAATCAGGGATTTTCGCCTGAAGTGATGAATTTTTGAAACGATTTTTTGTCAAAATCCTTGCCCACGCCTTTTAGAATAATTCCAGCAAAATTCTCTTTGGTTCTGAGGATTCCGCTGAGAGAGGCGTAGGATTGTGCCGTTTCACTTCGGGTATTTTTAGTTCCTTTATATCAAAATTTTCTTGGTCTAAAACCGAAGAGTTATAGGAAGCGTTTGATTTCGTGGATTTTATAGAAATGTGTCCGCTGAAATCGCCCATCTTGTTTTTGATGGCTTTTTAGAGCCGAGTCCTGTGGATATGGTAATCAGTGAAACCACTATCCCTAAGGCAACGGACAGCCTTCCGATGAAAAATTATTATGCGTGAAAGATTATTTTTATTATCTTTGGAGAACGCAATTTTAGAAAAATAAATAGGAAACTTCAAAATAATGAATTTAAGAGCCAAAAGTAAAAATTTTGTATTGATTATACTAATGCTTTTCTGTAAATAATCAATTTTTAATGCACAAAAATCAAAAATGCCGAAAACGAGGAGTTTGTAACAGGGCGCAGACCAGCCAGAAAAATACCTGCCGCTGCTAAAAGGGAAATCCGTGGGAGTGGTGACCAATCAGACTGGGCTGGTGACCATTAATAAGAAAAACAAAGCATCGTAGATTTTTCTGAAAGAAAATGGAGTAGCCGTAAAAAGGGTTTTTGCTCCTGAACACGGCTTTCGTGGAGTGGCAGATGCTGAGAAGTTGTGAAAAATGGAGTGGATACCAAGACAGGCATTCCGATAGTTTCGCTTTATGCAAAATGCTAAAAACCTACGCCTGCTCATATGAAAAGATTTGGATGTTATTTTGTTTTGATATTCAGGATGTGGGAGTTAGATTTTATACCTATATATCTACGCTTGCTTATGTAATGGAAGCAGGAGCAGAAAAACGGCGTGGAAATCATCGTTTTAGATAGGCCCAATCCACATGACGGCTACTACTAGACGGGCTGTCTGAGAAAGGAATGGACTTCTTTTGTGGGACTTCACTCGGTGCCTGTGGTCTATGGGCTTACCATAGGGAGAATACGGAAAAATGGTAAATGGTGAAAAATGGCTTAAAAATAAAGTTCAGGCGAAATATACACTCATAAAAATGAAAAGGCTACCACAAGAAAAACCGCTATCCACTTTTGGAAAAGCCGTCGCCTAACTTGCCGAATGACAAAGCGATAAATCTTTACCCAAGTTTGTGCTTCTTTGAAGGAGCGGAAGTTTCCGTAGGGCGAGGGACAGATATACCTTTTCAAATCTATGGTTCGCCATGGATTAAGAATATGAAATATGAATTCACCCGAAGCCAAGTTTTGGTTCTAAAAATCCGTTTCTAAATGGTCAGCTGTGCTATGGAGAGGATTTGAGAAATTATGACAAAGACCTGCATGAGCTTAGTTTGGAATGGGTGATAAAGGCTTTATAAAAACTATAAAAATCCACAAAAATCATTTTTCCTAAAAGATGCAAAAGGGTAAATATTGGTTTGATACCTTGGCAGGAACGGATGAACTCAGAAAGCAGATAATAGTAGGGAAATCCGAAGCAGAAATCCGACAAACATGGCAGAAAGGGGCTTTCTGATTTTGAGAAGATAAGAACTAAATATGTAGTGTATCAAGATTAGGAACGGATGTTTTTGGATGTATTATTCCCGAATCGCTGCCTAAACTGTGATGATATCATTCCCAAAGATGAAATTGTCTGCGTGAAATGTTTGGATAAAAATACATTTCACGCATTGGGATTTTGGAGAAAATCTTCTGAAACGGAAGGCAGAAAGCTTGTTTCCTTTGGAGTGGCCCTATGCCCTTATGTATTCTCGATAAAAGGGACTTTCTAGGGAACTCATCCACCAGCTGAAATACCGAAATCAAGAAAAGTTGGTGGGATTTTTAGCGAAATGGGTGGTGGAAAATCTTAGAGTTTAAAACGAGAAAAACCAGATTTGCTGGTCAGTGTTCCACTTCACCCAAAAGAAACTTAAAGATCGGGGGTACAATCAGTTACATCTTTTTACGGAGGTTTTTGTCCTCTGAATATGGGATTCCGTTTGACCATAATTTACTCAAAAGAAACAGCCACAGCAAAGCTGCAGCCCAAAAAGACAAATCCCACAGAGAAGAAACCAAATATGATTTTTCTCTCACAAAAGAAATTGAAAATCAGCATATCCTATTGGTGGATGATGTGTTTACCACAGGAACACGATGAGTGCCATTGCTTGGGAATTCATAAAAATAAGAAAAACAAGGTAAGTATATTTTAGTGATGACAATGGAGATTTAGCAATTTGATGAATTTTTCTAAAGGTTTTGGGAAGGATTTTTGGTCAAAATCTTTTAAATCTAATATTTCTAAATTGTTTTCCTTTCTGAAAGTTTTGGAATAAAGTGCTGTCACTCAGTGTGATGCTGTAAATCTTGATATTGAGATTTTTGTGGGTTAGTTTGTGGGAAATTTCTCTTCTGTGATATGTTTTTCTAAAAATTCATTGATTTTATCAGGGAAATCGTAGAGTTTTTCCAAATAGAGCTGTCATCCCGCTGTTTGATAAGAAAAAGAATTTTCGTATCGGACGAAATAATAGATAGAGGTTCATGTCTTCGGGTTTTGATTTTCTTTGTTTTTACAGGGGAAAATCGGCAGTTTTTCCGAGTTGAAAAGCTAGACAATCTTCATAAATAGGGCAGATATCACAAGAAGGGTTTTTAGGTTTGCAGATGTTTGCTCCCAGATCCATTATCGCTTGAGTTAAAATCTCCAAAATCTCTGTCAGGCATTATCAAAAGGGCTAATTCGAGAAATAGTCGTGGGCTTTTGTTTTTGAAATGTCAAAATCATCAGCGAAAATTCTAGATAAAAACTCGGTAAAAATTGCCATCTACAGCGGGTCTTTTTTTCGTTGAAACAAATGCTGGAAATAGCAGCAGCAGTGTATTTCCTATGCCTTTTAGTTTTAGGATTTCGTAGTAGTTGTTTGGGAAAACACCTTGATAATCCTGCATGATTTGCTGTGCAGCCTTGTGCAGATTAATCGCTCTGGAATAATATCCCGCCTTTCAGTAGAGGAGAACTTCGTCTATATCAGCCTCGGCGAGGGATTCTATATCTTTAAATCTGTTGGTGAAGTTTATATAATATTCTAATCCCTGCTCCACGCGGGTCTGCTGTAGAATGATCTCCGAAATCCACACATTATAAGGATTTTGGGTGGTTCTCCATGGCAAAATTCTTGCATTTTGGCTGTACCAGAGCAATAATTTTTGACCAATGTAAAGAAAAATCAGAATTTTTGTTTAATTGTTTTCAAAATTTTTATATATTTGCACACAAAAATAAAAACAAAAAAGGAAATGACAAAGGCAGAATTAGTAAATGCAATTGCAAATAAGTTAGGAACTGAGAAAAATGAAACTCAGAGAATCATAGAGGCGTTTATGCAGGAGATAAGAACGACTATGTATAATGGTGATAATGTGTATCTTAGAGGTTTTGGGTCTTTTCATTATCAAAAACAAGAGCAGCAAAAACAGGTAGAAATATCTCTAAAAATACAGCAATCCAGATTCCTGCACATAATATACCAGCATTTAAAGCCTTCTAAAACTTTCGTAGAAAAGGTAAAAATCAAAAGTAAAAAGTAAAATAAATATAATTCACTGAGTAATAACAGAATAAAAACATTAAAAGCTATGCCAAGCGGAAAGAAAAGAAAAAGACATAAGGTGGCTACCCACAAGAGAAAAAGAGAAGAAGACTAAACAGACATAAGAAGAAAAATAGTCTTCAGTAGGAAAAACACTAAGAATATAGTTGGTGTTTTTATTTTTGAAAATGGAGCCGACTATATTTTTGTTTATTTTAGTAAAAAGAAAAGTATTATTAGAAAGCCATGAAGAAAGAGTTAATTATATCTTATGAGGAAGAGGCTTCTAAAATTGCTCTAATAGAAGATGGAAGACTCTTCGAACTCCATACGGAGGAACAAGATAGTGAGTATGTAGTAGGGGATTTATTCGTAGGTAAAGTAAAAAACTCAGCACCGAACCTGAATGCGGCTTTTTGTCAATATAGGCTCTGATAAGGATGCCTTTTTGCATTATCAGGATTTGGGGCCAGAGTTTAGAACTTACCAAAAACCTATTAAAAGGGATTTTGAATAAAAATCCAGTCACCAAGCCTAAAAATCCTTCCCAATAGAGGAAGAGATAGATAAGAATGGAATGATAGACAAGGTCTTATCTGTGGGTGATGAAGTCCATGCTGCAAATCACAAAAGAACCTATTTCCACAAAAGGGGCAAGGGTATCTACACAAATCTCCTCGACAGGGAGGTATTTGGTTTTAATTCCTTTTTGACCAAAAATATCGGTATCAGAAAAAAATAAAAGGATAGCCAAGAAAAAACAAGGCTGAAAAACTTTGATAGAAAGTATAAAGCCAGAAGGTTTTAGGGGTGATTATCAGAACTGTAGCAGAAAAATAAAAAGGTGGCTGAGCTTCATAATGATATGAGATCAGCTGATAGAGAAAATGGAATATTTGTTTCAAAATATCCAAAAATAAAACACCTTGTAAAGTCCTTAGTGAGGGAAGATAGGGGCATCTGCTATTTTGAGGGATAATTTTTAATCAAGACTTTGTAAGTATCATTTGTGATGATGAACAAATGGTAAAATGACATGTGAAATTACCTAGAAGTAATCGCTCCTGAGAGTAAAAAAATATAGTTCAGTATTATGACTCTCATATTCCTCTTTTGGAATATTATAATGTAGAAAAACAGCTGAAACAGTCTTTTGGGAAACATGTGAATATTCCAGGGTTCAAAAGGAGCTTATCTAGTAATAGAGCACACGGAGGCTCTCCATGTCATAGATGTGAATTCAGGGAATAATATATCATTAGGAAATCAGGCTAATAAAGAGCCATGCCCTAAATGTAAATAAAATCGCAGCAACGGAGATAGCTAGACAGCTTAGATTGCGAGATATGGGCGGGATAATAGTGGTGGATTTCACTTAGATGTAGAGCAATACCGAGACATCGTAAAGAACTTTATGACCATCTGAAAGAGGAGATGAAGAGAGATAAAAGCAAGGCACAAAATCCTCCCTCCGAGTAAATTTGGTCTGATACAAATAACTAAGACAAAGGGTTCGCCCAGAAAAAATAATAGATACCAAAGAAGAAAAACCCTAACGAAATAGGCGAAATAAGTGCTCCGATAGTTATAGTAGAGCAGATGGAAGAAGCCATCAAAAACCACTTGATACATGAGAAAAAGCAGATTGTATCTCCATGTTCATCCTTTTTGTAGAAAGCCTACCTTACCAAAGGATTTTTACAAGCATCAGAATGAAATGGTTGTTTAAATATAACAAGTGGGTGACCATTATACCAAGAGACTCTTATAAATATTTAGAGTACAGATTGTATAATGAAGAGAAAAAAGAACTGATGAATCATTCTTATTAAAAGAGCAATCCAAATTTGGATTGCTTTTAATATACTACTATTAGAATTATTTAACATTAGGAACGATGATAGTGTATTCTTTATCGATTACAACACCATCGTTAGCATCTTGTAATTTTACTTTTTGCAACTAGATTTCTTCCATCTATAACAGCAGAAGTAAGAACAAATCTAGGTCGTTCCAAATAAATATCCAAATATCCTACACTCTGTCCTGAAAATGGTTCTGTATAAAGGACTTTGACCATCTATAGATAGTGTCTACACTAGGGTTCTGATTTTAGGAGATATTGAAACTAAGTTTATGCCAATTATTTATGAAAGAAATTATTTAAATATGGAGTTAAATCTCGTTTTATTAGGATGCAATTTTATTATATCTTTTTACCTTATTCTAAAATCCAAAATTGTGTATAAGTGCCAAATCATCAGCAAAGGTTTTTCAGTGTTCTGAAACCTTCAACATTTTTTATGAATTTCAAAAGTGTTTTTATAATTGTCCAATATTTTCTTATCAGTGATTTTTATGCTTAGACTTAGGGGAGTTGTTGTTATCGCTTTTTATCCTTTGAGTCAGCAACATAATCTATTTGATATCTTTGATTATCGTAGCTGAATAGACTTCCTATCCCTATTGGTAAGATTCGTAGAGTCCACGCATGTATTTAGAGGATACATAGCTGTTGATCAGTGGTAAATTGTTTTGTTGTAAAAATCTCTAGCATCAAATTTTTAATGTACTTTTTGTAGAACTTTTGATGCCTTTATACTTTAGTGTAGAAAGAGATGTATTGTTTATCGTATGTAATATCTTCGATAGTTAAATAACTCAAATCATCATCTTTTCAGAGTGTAGTATTTTCTGGTCAGTTGATAAGGGTTACGAATTTCACAGAATTTTTAGCGCTGCACTTACATTAGCAGGATTATTATAAGGTCTGCAATATCAATAGCGCTTAGATAGTCCACACCAGCTTTCCATTCTTGTGCATATGTTCTTCTTCCCTATTTGCTCATCGCTAGGTCTTTCATTGGTAGGTGTAGATGGCGTTGTAGGGGTTGGATGGTTGTGTATTTCGGTGTGTTAGAGGGTTCGTTACATCTTCATCTCTGCTACCACCACAATTGGTTAATAATGCTCCTGCTATCAATAGGAATGGGATTAATTTTCTATTCATATTTAAAATAATTTGGCGCAAAAAGTATGAAAAATTGGCGTTAGTTAATAAATAATAGAAAAATCCTATTTTTGCTCCCTATGAAGAGATGGTACTTTTATCCCTTTTCACTAATCTACGACTTGATAACCACTTGTAGAAATTGGCTTTTATGACAAGGGACTTTTTAAGTCTACTAAGTTTCAGACGCCTATCATCAGATGGGAAATTTGTCTGTGGGCGGCTCTGGGAAATCTCCATGGTGATGTATCTCATGGGACTTCTTTTGGATGATTATGAGGCAGGTGTGCTTTCTCGGGTGATGGAAGGAAGACCCAAGGCTACTATATGGTAAATTATGACAGTAATTTTTCGTATGGTGGGCGATGAGGCTATGCAGCTTTTCAAAGATTTAAAAACCCGAATAGCCATAGGAGTCTGCGAAAATAGAGTAGTGGGAGCGGAGCGGCTGATAGAGGAGGCTGGCCTGCAAGCGCTGGTCTTGGATGACAGCTATCAGCATCGTGCCATTCAGGCTAGGGTTTAATATTTTATTGACCGATTATAGTGACCCGTATTTCTCTGATTATCTGCTTCCTGCGGGAAATCTCCGCGAGTCCAGAAACGAGGAGCAGACAGGGCGGATATCATCATGGTTACCAAGTGTCCCAAAGACCTTACCGAAGAGAAAAAATTCTATTATATTTCTAAAATTAAACCTAAAAACATCAAAAAGTATTTTTCTCGTCCATTGATTATGATGAAGAAATCACTTCCACGAAAAGTGAAAAATGCCCGTAAAAATGCTGGATCAATACGAGGTTCTACTGATAACGAGCATCGCCAATCCTTCTCAGCTGATAAAAAAGTTTCTAAATACACGGATAAAATCAAAGCATTTGAGGTTTAGAGACCATTATTCTTTTAAAAAGAAGATATAGACAAAAATGCTCCAAGAGTATAAAAACTCGGCGAGAAAAAACTAATCCTTACCACGGAAAAGATTATGTGAGGCTGATGGATTTTGAGGAATTAACCGACAAATTATTCTACTGGCCTATCAATGTGAGAGATAAATAATAAAGAAGAGTTTAATCAGATAATATTAAATTATGTTAGAGAAAATCAAAGGAAACCGCGAGTTTCATTAAAGAGTTATTAAGGATACACCAGATTTTTGCTATCGTTTTGGGTTCAGGTTTAGGAAAACTAAAAAGATGAGGTGGAGCCTATCCATGTTTTTGAGTATAAGGGATATTTCTAATTTCCCACAGACTACCGTAGTAGGGCACGGCGGAAACTAATCTACGGAATGCTGGAAGGCAAAAAAGTGCTGATGATGAGTGGTAGATTCCACTACTACGAAGGGACACACTATGGACAAGGTGACATTCCCTTTCCGTGTTTTCCATCTTTTAGGGATTAAAAATTTAATTCTTTCTAATGCTTCTGGAGGAGTAAATCCTAACTTCCGAGTGGCAGATATCATGATAGTAAAAAGACCATATCAACATGATGCCCTAGAGCATCCACTTCGTGGGAAGAATATAGATGAATTAGGGGCCAAGATTCGTGGATATGTCTGGAGCCGTATAACAGAAAAAAATGATAGAAGTAGCGGAGCAGGTAGCAGAGCGAAAATGAGCATAAAAAGTTCACAAAAGGAGTATATGTAGCATTACAAGGGCCTACTTTTGAGACGCCAGCGGAGTATGGATTGGTTCGTTACATCGGTGGAGATGCTGTAGGAATGAGCACCGTGCCAGAGGTTATCAGTGGCTAAACATATGGGAATGGACTGTTTCTGTATTTCCATCATCACTGATTTGGGCGGGCCGGAGATTGCCTTTGCGGTTTCACACGAAGAGGTGCTGAAAGCTGCTGATACAGCGATGCCGAGCGTTATCAAAATCGTGAAAGGATTGGTAAAAAGAATACTAAAATTTAGTTCAAATTTTCTTTTAACTAAAAGAACATGACACATAAAAGCAAAACCGATGCAATTAAAGCATCGGTTTTTGTTTTCAGTTAAAATTTTATCAAAATCCTAATAAATATCAGTAGTATGGTTTTGGTTTTTATATTTTTATTGGTTCGTAAATTTGTAGTGGAAAAAGGGATAAACCAACAAACGAGTCTTAATTATTTATTAACCGTTTCCAATGTTTTAGACAGAGGAAACATAAAATTCAAAAAATTATGAAAAAGCAATTTATTTAGAGGAATGTTTCCTATCCTTGCGGTAGGAGTGATGGCTTTTAGCAGGAACTTCGCTTACTTCATGCAGCAGAAGTAGCGATGATGAACAAGTAGTGCCACAGAAACCATCAGTTTCTGTTCAGGATGTTAGTAGGAACATGGAAACTTACAAAATATGAACGAAAAGATACTGATGGAGTCTATAAAACAGGAGCAATTACTGCACTTTATAAAGTTTATACAGCAGATGGTACATATAAAAATTATTATAATGCGGCTCCTAATGATCCAACAACTTTTGAAGGAGATGAAGGGAAATTTGAGCTAAAAGATGGTAAGATTTTTAATATTAGTAAAAATGCAGGTCCAGAGCGACCCAGTTTTTAAGTTTTTAAAATTGAGGTTAATGGAAATACAATGATACAGACCAAAACAGATGATTCTGTAAGATGGACTTTACCAAACAATAATCCACTAAAACTAAAACAACAAACCAGCGAATATCATCGAGTATTCGCTGGTTTTAATTTACTATCAATTTTTTGGCAGCAAAAGTAAATATTTTTCATTAAAAATCACCATTTTTGCAGATATTTTTAAAAACAGATATGTCAGACTTAATTCAAGAAATACAGAAAAGAAAAACTTTTGGGATTATTTCTCACCCAGATGCTGGGAAAAACCACTCTTACCGAGAAACTCCTTCTCTTCGGAGGGGCTATTCAGGAGGCTGGAGCAGTGAAAATCTAATAAAAATAAAGAAAGGCGCAACTTCTGACTTTATGGAGATAGAGCGCCAGAGAGGGATTTCCGTGGCGACTTCCGTTTTGGCTTTTAACTATAAAGGACATAAAAATCAACATCCTTGATACTCCTGGGCATAAGGATTTTTGCGGAAGATACCTACCGAACACTCACTGCCGTGGATTCTGTAATCGTGGTGATAGATGTCGCAAAAAGGGGTGGAAGAGCAGACCGAAAAAACTCGTGCAGGTGTGCCGTATGAGGAACATCCCGATGATAGTTTTTCATCAATAAGCTGGACAGAGAGGGGAAAGATGCTTTTGACCTGCTGGATGAAGTGGAGCAGAAACTTGGGCTTTCTGTGGTTCCGCTTTCGCTGCCTATCGGGATGGGGGCTGATTTTCAGGGGATTTATAACATCTGGGAGAATAATATTCAGCTATTTTTAGAAGAAAAAGAAACAAAAAGTAGGGGAGAGCATTACCTTTAATGATATTAACGATGCTGCGATAGATGAAGCCGTAGGCGAAAAAGGCAGCAATACTCTGAGAGATGAGCTGGAATTGGTGGAATCGGTTTTATCCTAAAATTCAGCAGGGAAGATTACATGGCAGGAACGCAGCAGCCTGTGTTCTTCGGTTCGGCGATTGAATAACTTTTCGGTGTGAAGGGAGCTGCTGGATGCTTTCATTGACATAGCTCCAAATCCACAGCCAAAACAGGCGAGACAGCAGAATCGTGAAGCCAGAGGAACAAAAATTTTCACAGGTTTTGTGTTTAAAAATTCATGCCAATATGGACCCTAAACACCGCGACAGGCTTGCCTTTGTGAAAATCGTTTCTGGTGTGTTCAAAAGAAATGAAAACTACCTGCTTGTAAGGGAAAGGCAAGAAAATGAAATTCTCTTCTCAAATGCTTTCTTTGCTGATAAAAAGGAAGTAGTAGATGAGTCTTTCCCAGGGGATATTGTCGGACTGCATGATACGGGGAATTTCCGTATCGGGAGATACGCTCACGGCTGGGGAAAAGCTGAACTTTAAAAGGAATTCCGAGTTTCTCTCCTGAGCATTTTCCGATACATTAACAATGATGACCCGCTCAAAGCAAAACAGCTCGCAAAAGGTATCGACCAGCTGATGGACGAGGGAGTGGCACAGCTCTTCACCCCTCGAGATGAACGGAAGAAAGATTATCGGAACGGTGGGAGCGCTGCAATACAGAAGTTATCCAATACAGACTGGAGCACGAGTATGGCGCAAAATGCACCTACGAGCCGATTTCTATTCATAAGGCGTGCTGGGTAGAGGCTGATGAAAAATCCGAAGAGTTCAAAGGAATTTGCAAAGGCTGAAACAGCGCTTTTTAGCGAGAGATAAATATAATCAACTGGTATTTTTAGCAGATTCTGCATTCACTATCACGATGACACGGAGAAATTCCCAAATGTGAAACTCTACTTTATTAGTGAGTGGGGGAGTAGAGATAAAAATTAAACAAATTTTTAATATTAAGAAACTAATATGTTTATAGAACAATTTACAAAACCATTTACAAAAGTTTAATACTTCTCCTTTTTCTATTTATTGGATCTGGTTTTTCTAGAAGATATTTAAATCTTCCAACATGGGAAAAATTTATTAAAAGGAAATGGTAAACAAACTCAGTCTAAGTAAACCATATGAATATTATAAATCAACTAGTAATTCTAATCTAGCAAAAGTAGCCACATTAATGGGAGAAGAGTTTAATGAAATTTGGTGGAATGAAGAAAAGTTTTTAGATAGTAGAAAAATTTCCAAAAATAGTAAAATACAAAAATACTCTCCTATTAAATATGAAATTAGTAGGAGAATAGAGAAAAATACAGTAACATCGGATGTTGAAGAAATAGAAAGGGAAATAAAACTTTTTAAAGAAAGCTAATATTGATGGGATAATAACAACTAATTGGGATAATTTATGTGAAAAACTGTTTCCAACATTTACTTCTTTTATAGTCAACAAGAATTAATGTTTTCAGAATTATTTACAATAGGTGAAATATATAAAGATTCATGGTAGCATAGATAAAACCAAAATACATTAGTTCTAACTGAAGAAGATTATAAAAGAATTTGAGGAAAAAGAATTCCTATCTTGCAGCTAAATTGCTAACAATTTTTATTGAAACACACGTAATATTTATTGGATATAGTCTAAGTGATGAGAATATTCAAAAATTTTAAAATCAATAATTGGATGTTTAACAAAAAGATAATATTCAAAAACTGCAAGACCGTCTTATTTTTTTGTGAATGGACGAATGAAAATATTGAAACAACAATAACGGATGAGTGCAGGTGATTTCAGATTCTACTATTCCTATTAAACTTATTAGATTAAATAGTTTTATAGATTTGTTACTGTATTAGCAACAATAAAAACGACTTCCTATAAAAGTATTAAGGCAAATGAAAAGGAATGGTTTATGATTTTTGTTAAATCAAATAATTCAAAGCAGAAAATTTTGTAACAGATAATTTAGACAATATTGAGGATATTCATAATGCTGAATTTGTATATGGCGTGGGAATAAAAAGATAAATTATCGGATATAGAATAAAAAGGAATTGAACTAAATGACTTATTAAAAGATATTATATTTGATAATCAAAAATGGGATACAAGCTCAATAAGTCGCCTATGTTTACCAACATTACACGCAAAAATATATACCTTATTTTAAATATTTAAGTTCTGCTGGATATTTGAATAATAATGGACTAATAGATAAAAGAGATCGATGTAACAGAATTCTCTCCCCATTTTATTTCAACTGTAAATTCAATACAAAGAAATAATTTCTATCCAAGCAAAAATTATCTAAAAATAAAGATGAGATTAATACAAAAGATACAATTCTGATTTCCGAAATTATAAATGATAAGAATAATAGTGAATTAAATCGCTTAGTATGTATATCATTGCTTGATAATGATAAAATATGTTTAAATGAATTAGAAAAATTTTTAAAAAGCAGAGAACATTTGATTTCAAGATAAAAATTTAATTACTTTATTATAGAAAGTTGGTTTGCCTTTTATGATTTTTGAAATATAAGACTTAGTTATAAATTATAAAAACCTGTTTTCATCTTTATTTTAACAGATTTAATATATTTTCCTTCTCGAAACGGATATCACCCTAAGCACTTGGGCAATATCCGTAATTAGTTCTACAATTTACCTAAACTGGTTTCTCTTTTTACCTAAATTAGTTTACCTTTTTGGGTTAGTGAGTTTTAGGTCTTAGTAGAATTAGTTTAGGGTTTTAGTTGAATTAGTTTGCATTTTACCTAGTAGTTTAGCTAAAAACACAAACTAGTTTCCCTTTTAGGGTGAACTTATTCAGTTTTGAGCAACTTTTTCACTTTTCCTGACCTGCAAACCTCTTCCCTAAGTCCTCTTGGATGGTTTTGGCGTCTGGGCTACCTGTTTTTGCTGCCATTTTTACGGTGGCGTAGTAGAGAAGAGCTTGGGCATACGCCTCGTGACCTGTGAGGGTAAGGGGTTTCGCTGACATTTTCGGACAGCTGTTTTTAGAGTCTGGAAGACTGGCTGTAGCGACTGATTGAGTTTGAAATCCTTCTCCATTTCCTCCTTGTCCATCATCGGTGGGACGAGGTTGGGATTAGTTTTGGTGTATTCTACCACTTTGGATACGAAGGAAACCGATTTGTCACTCATTTTTGGCAATTTAGCTTTTTCTTCGGCGGTTAGATTTACCAGATAAGGGCTAAGCAGTTGGCGAATTTCATTCACTTTTTGTTTCAATTCTGTGCTAATGTTTCGGCTGAAATGGGTAGCACTGATAAGATTTCTAGACTATAATTTTCACAGTTTTAAATAAGCTCTAAAAAGTAATAATAAAATTTTTAATGTCAAATTTAAATTCATTTTACTTTTAGAAAAATCAAAAATAACTCCCGCTTGGTTGGGGAGTTTACTATTTTTGATTTTATAGTCCATTGACAATGTAGTCTTTCGGGTAGCGGACTTTGTAGCTACCCTTAGTTTCTTGGTTTCGGAAGGAGAGTTTTTATGTTCCATGTGAGGAAACCTTTTTCGTCGTCCTTCATGGCACCGCTTTTATCAAATACTTCTATTTTTCACGGCTTCGTTGTTGCTCAGCGGGAAACGGTCTTTTGATTTCCATGCTGATTTGTTCTTTCTTGTTATTTCTTTGATGACTTAAAATCATATGCAACCACCTTTTTCGCGGTAAGAAGAAAGGGAATTTTTCGCCGGATTTATCTTGGACTATCTTCTCTTCTGAGTGCTGATTTTTCGGGTCGTTACCCAGCGTGATGTTCATTTCATTGTTAGTTTTGGTCTGGGCTGACGCGTGTCTCACCGATATACATGTTCTCAAAGATGACACTCGCAGGCGCAGAAACCAAATGATACTTGCTGAAATCCTTTACTCTTCGCTAAAAGATAAAGCCTCTCTACTGTAATTAGGCGCAGTGAAAGTATTGATAATCGGCAGGGATTTTTCTGCTGATAAAGACTGATGAGGTGGTCTTCGTTATTGGACAAGATATCGTAAGGAATGTCTATATCATAGCTGGTATTTAGCTCGTTTGCATTGACATTAAACCCAGCGTAGCCTACAGCAACACCTTCGACACGACCTTCTAAAGTCATTGGATTGAAAATCATCATACTTTTCTGCATTTACACTTCCCATTCCTCTGATTCTTGCATGGCAGCAGATTTGTTGGCAATTTTTTTCTTCCCTTAGGAGTTTCTCTTTCTTTCGGGCTTTGTGCATAGATGAACCAAGGGCTTACCGTAGGGAGCATAATTGTTTCTGGAAGAATTTCCATTGATAAAGAGTAAGTTTTACGCCTTTCCAGTCCAGTCCTGTATTTTTGTTTTACAATAGCCTTGAAAGTTACATCCAGCGGAGCAGAGATTTTCTCAGCTTTTATCTCGTAGTAAGGCTTCAAGATACATTGTCTGTAAGATAGTTGATATTCAGTTTGATATTTCCAGCGGCAGGAGACATTAGTTTTAGGACGATTACGCCATCTGCAAACTCTTCTGCTTCCTTCTGTTCTTTTGGTTTTTAGGCTGCTTTTTCAGTCAGGGAAAGTTTTTACTGAGGTCATCGCCTTTTGTTTTGAGGGGAAACGAGTTTGTTTTTCCAGCTCTATTCTCTTTGTTGGTGTAGAACTCGGTCAGTTGCGTCAGGCTGTGCGACATTGGAGGAACTGCTTCCCACCAGCACGGTTTGGTTTTTGTCCAAAAGTTCTACGGCTTTCTTGTTGGCATCCAGCTCTATTCGGTTTTTAGAGATGAGGTTTTTCCACGATTTTGATGCTGTCATTCACTTTTTAATTTGTGGATTGGTAGTATCCATTTTTAAAATCTAGTGGAATAATCATTCGTAAACTGCGAGGAAAGAATAGAAATGTTCTTGCTGTTTACGCCGATTTGGATAGTTTTTCGTTAATCTCTTCCGAAATATTGCCAATTACTATTTCGGAAATTCCCGAAGGAATACTGAAACTTACGGTGTTCTGCAGTTCAGCGGAGTTTCTGTACACTTTCACGGCAGTTACTTTTTAGCCTTTGTGTAAATGGGTTTTTGTGCGAAAAAATAAATTTGCCGAAAGCAAAAAAATAAGAACCTAAATAAAAGAATATCTTTTCATAATAATAAAAATTAATGGTACTAAATTACGAAAAATAATTTCCAAAGTCCGTATTCTCAAATAATTTTGGGAGTTTTTGGTTTTTAAAATGTATTTTTGTCCGAAATTTATACAAACATGGAATTGATACACCGTAACTTACTGATAGGAATTCATGATGCATTGGAGGAGACTTTTTCAGGATAAAAATATGCTGATAAAGGTTTTGGAGAGATTACTAAAAGCTCATAAAAATGGGGAAGTGCTGACAGGCAGGTAGTTTCAGGAGATATTCTATGATATAGTCCGCTGGAAAAACGCCTAGAATACTACATGGGCGAGGGGACAAAAGCCGTCTAATATCTACAATTTGATTTTGGCTTATCTCCTTTGGAAAAAGGTGAAAATACAAGAAATTTGATGAATTTGATGGAATAAAAACAGGCTGAATTTTGTCTAAATTGGACAAAAAAACATTCCCTACCAAAGCCATAGAACACTCTGTGCCAGACTGGCTGGCAGGTTTGTTTTGAAAAAAGAGCTGGGAGCAAAATGGGAGAAAAGAAAATGTCCGCTCTCAATGAAACAGAGCACCTGTGATTTTGAGGGCAAATTCACTCAAAAATTTCAGCAGAAAATCTTGTAGAAATCTTAAAAGAAGAGGGCGTAAATTCCTTTTGTATTAAGAGGTTACCCAGACGCTGTTCAGCTAGAAGAAAAGAAAAATGTATTTTCTGACATCGGCCTTTAAGGAAGGCTTTTTCGAGGTGCAGGACGCTTCATCACAAAAATAGCCGAACTCCTAGATGTAAAAGAAGGCATGAGAGTGGTGGATGCCTGTGCAGGAGCAGGAGGGAAAACCCTTCATATCGCTGCATTTGATGAAGAATAAAGGGCAGATAATAGCATTAGACATCTACTGAGATGGAAAACTAGCCGAGCTGAGAACGAAGAGCAAAAAGGCAGGAGCTTTCAACATAGAAACTAGATTTATAGAAGATAATAAAAGTCATCAAAGACTTCACAATGCGGCAGACAGGCTTCTGATAGATGCCCCATGCTCAGGGCTTGAGGTACTGAAAAGAAAATCCTGACAGCAAGTGGAAAATAGATGAAGATTTTATCAACAGAATAAAAACCGAGCAGGAAAAACATTCTGCAAAAACTACTCTAAAAATCCTGAAAAAGGAGGAAAAATGGTCTCATGCCACATGCTCCATTCTTCCATCTAGAAAATGGAGAGCAGGTCTAGAAAATTCCTTGCTGAAAAATCCAGAATTTACCCTCGTGAAGGAGGAAAAATATCATGCCGAGCGATGGCTATGATGGTTTCTATATGGCGCTGATAGAGAAAAATAAACTCCTATTCCTGCTTTGTAGAAAGCATTCTGTGGCTGAAAAATCCTAAAAATACAGATAATAAGAATCATCACCCCCAAAGCCAGCCTTTGTTCTTGAATAAAGGTTCTTTGGCGGGTTTTTCCTTTTAGGGAAGTTTTCTCCTCATCAGGAGAGGTCTGCATCAGACTTTGATAGTTTGAACACCTTGTCTTTCTATCAGTTTTCAAATCATACTCTGGAAGCGAAGAATTTTTATTTCCATAAAAATAGAAAAATAGTTTTCTTTCGTTTTTTGGTTTTAAAATAGATAAAAATATTTAGGCGAAATAAGCACTGACAGATTTTTACAGTAATAGGCGCATTATCTTGATTTTCAATGATGATTTGGAAATCCTTTTGCCCATATCCATCATCATTATTTGAAAATGAAAAATCTAAATCCTTTGCTCCGTAGTAAATGATTTTTTTCCATAGTAAAAGTTTCGTAATTTTTCACCAGCCTTTTTCTGTTTTTATGCTGTCTGTCAGATACTTAATCTCTATAGGGCGCGAAAAAGCATCGTTTTTCTCTACATTCAGAATTAGTGAATAAATAGGGATTTTTGTAGGGGCAGAGAAAAATGTGATGACAGAGTTTTTGTCTTTTTGTGCTGTTGGTTTGTTTTATGTTATTGATTATCAGTTTATTAAACTCTATTTATCAGTGTGAATTTCTCCTGCATAGAAGCTCTTTTTGCAAAACAGGGAGTTTCTTTACTAGGGATGAAAAATTCAGTAAAATTTATAATTCGTTTTTCTAAAAAGCCAGCAGTTGGAAATTGTAATCAGTTTTGCTATTTTGGATGGAAAGTATTCGGTAATTTTCCAAAGATAGAGAACCATTGTTTTTGGTCATGGCTGCCTTCCAAGGTTATTTTTCCAATCAAAAATTTTGATTAGAAAAATGCAGGTCAATTTCTTCTATGTCCGCTGTGATGGGACTTTCCAGCGTGAAAATAGTATCCATCAGCAGTTTTGGTTTGGTTTAGGATTTTGAAAACCTATATATTCGAGTTTTCGTTCTCAAAGGGAAGCAAATCTGCGTTTTTGGACAGTAAATAAGGAACCTCCAGCGAATCTTTTCCTAAAAAGCTGATAAATCCTAATGTCAGAAAAGATTTTGGTTCAATTTTTCATACATCGGCAGAGGGAATTTCTATCTTGTTCCACTCAGTAGCAGGATTTAGGTTTTTATAGCTCTTTTGAACGAAAAAAATTATTTTTCTCTGAGCAAATTCCCAAAGTAGAAAATCCCAAGAAAAATTAGTGAAAATATGGATTTAATGTTTTAGTTTCATCGCTGATTTTGTCTTTAAATTTATTGTATAAGAAATGAAATGATAAGGAGTAACAGTCCCTAAAACAATCAATACGATAGTTTTTGATATCGTGCTGAGATTAGAGATATCATATAGGAATAGTTTAGCCAAAGTGACACCGAAACAACACGAGGGCAGAAAATTCTGAGATGTTTCTTTTTCTTGATAAATTCCGAGGCTGACCAAAAAGAAGTGAATAAACACTCCAAAGGATGCTCAGTCCCAGTTTGAAAAATATCCTGATAACCAGCAATATCCATCCAAGTTACCAGTTCATTACTCAGGAAATTAAGGATAGAAATATGAATCACCGTTCTAGGAAAATGTGGAATTTTCGCATTTTTCCATAATGGACTTTTGCATTTTTGAAAATCGCCCAAAGCGTAAAATGCCAGCAGCTTCCCCAGATCAGATATCGCACCAAAAATATAGTTGATATTAACATCAAAATATTGCTATGAATGCTCCATTGATATAGGGAATAGCGAAGATCTCCAAGTTCTCCCAGCCCGTAAAGTCTGAGCAGCAAATAATAGCTAGAAAGCCCGATAACAATAGCACGAAAACTCCTAAAACTTTATTTTCTTGAATTTATGGAAATTTCAGTAGCAGCTCATTCCTCCAAAGAATACAAGAGAATAGGTAAGGAGATATATGTTTTCTGAAAACATGCTGATATCGTAATTGTATGGGATAATCATCTGTATTCGCTGATCTCCTTTTTGCACTGACTAAGAGACGAACTTTCGTACCAATAATTAAAAATAATATGCAATCTCATTTCTAAAAGTAAGATATGCTGTCAATACTAATAAAAGCAGGTAGATAGAAACGACTTTTATAGCATTAAAAGGACTGAATTTTTGGTTTTCTTCCGTTTCAGCGTGTTTTTCTTGAAAGATAAACCGCAAAAACCATATCCCAAAACAGCCAAAATCCCTGTCAGGAAAGTTGATATTCCAGAAAGCCTGAATATCCCCAAATTAACAGCATAACGATAGAAACGTTCCCAATCTTCCAGAGACTGAGAAAAGCAAAGTCCCCAGTATAGGGAAGAGATATTTTTCGTAAATAGGGATGTTTTTGTTTTTTTCCAAGCCAAAAATAAAATAGTCCCTTGTGCTATCCACATGAAGTGTTACCCAGCTTCCATCCAGCTGTATCGGTATCGCAATCGTGATGAAAGTGAAAACCATTCCTAATGTAGAGTAGAATAAGGTAGAATCCAGCAAGTTTTTCTGACTTTGATAAAGAATAAAAACTACAAAATGTATAACAGCATTGAATAATGTAAATAGCCCTAAATAAGTGTCTAATTTAGTATTAGAATTAAAAATTCCATATCCAAAACCCAAAATAAATAAATGAATTTCAGTAGAATCAGGATAATATTGATTTTATCCAATTTCTCTTTTGAAATGATATTATTGAAATAAAAAGAAACTCCGTAGAATATCAAGAAAAAAATGCCGTAGTAAAAGCCTATTCCCAGTGCTTCATATCCTTGCAGACTTGAATAAAAAGATTTATCTGCGAAACCAAGAGCCATATATCATCCAAGTGAAAAGAAAGCACTGTAATGTAGTGTTTTTCCAGTCTCTTTTTATAGAAATAAATAAAATTCCAAGGTTGATAATCAGCATATAGCTAAATAAAAATATCCACTCTTCCAGAGCCTGATGATAGGAGAAATGGGCACGGCATAAGCCCCTATAAGCCCAATGTGGGCAATCACCACTCGGTTGTATTTTATCGCAGTAGACAGTGAAAAGCTGTGAATATCAGCATCATCACAAAAAGCCAAAACTTTGCGGAATGAGATTGTCAAAAACTATACGCAAAATAGGTGATAAAATAGAAAATAGAAATGGCTCCACTCACCAAAACTGCACTGTATCCCTCAAATTTAGGTTTTAGCTTTGATTCCAAAAACCGAGCAGACCGACTCCTACCAGATATCCTAGTATAATTCGTGTAAGAGGGCTGATGAGTTCGTTTTCGATAGAATATTTAGCTCCGATGGCATACACCGATTATCTACGATGAGAATTCCTATTTTGTTAATCCAGCTTTCTCCTATAATCTTCTCTAAAATCAGAGGTTGTTTAGGTTTATTTATTGTAGGAGAGAAAACTGGGGTTTAGGAGTAGAAGGAGCCGTTATGACTGGTGTTTCAGTTGTTTTTTTCAGCTGGTGTCTCGGTTGGCCTTTCGATTGGTTTGTTTCAACTGGTCTTTCAGTTGGTTTTTCAGCAGGAGTTTTACCGTATTTGCAGCAGAAACAGAAGAGAAAATTACTTTGTCTTTTTAACTCAGCCAATTCATTTTCCAGCTGTTTTTATTTCTTTATAAAAAACGGACTGTCTATACAGTCAGATTTCCTATCCTTTTGCTCTAGTTCGTTTATCTTTTTGTGGATCCATCTTTTGTTAATTTAGGCAAATTTACGATTTTATTGTCTAAAATTATGTAGAAAGTTTTTGCAAAAATCTATTTTTTCCATGTTAAAGAAAATTATTATATTTGCCGACTAAACTTAGATGGTAAAAATGAGTACAATATTTATACTACTGATGATAGCTATCATCGTTGCGTGTATTTTGTTAGCTATTATTATTTTAGCTCAAAAATCCTAAAGGAGGAGGGCTTTTCAGAACTTTTGGAGGAGCGTCTTCTGCATCTTTTGGGATACAGAGAACCAATGATTTTATGGAAAAAGCTACATGGACACTTGGAGGTGTCGTGGTAGAGCTTATTTTTCCTAAGTGTGGTGCTTACAGCGAAGCCTTCTACGGTAGTGGTTCCTACAAATGCGAAACCTCAAACTACTGCGCCGAGTAATGCAGCAAAGACACCAGCGAAAGCTGATGAGTCAACAAAGACAAAAGTAAATTTAGGGTTAATAATATTATTAGCATCGGTTTTAAAGAGAATTTCTTTAAACCGATTTCTAATTAGAAAAAATTTAATAGATTTAAAAAATAAAAGAATAATTGATTATGAAAAAACAGCGATTTTTATTATCATTTTTTTGGTGGGAATGAATTTGGTTTCGGCGCAGGAAAAAACCAGCGCCAGTAAGAAAGCAGACCATAAAAAAACCAAAACAGCCTATAAATCCTTACAGAAAAGGAGCGATATTTTTGTATTGGGGGCTGGAACAGAGCTCTTTACAGTAATTCAGATGTTCATTTCAGAGGGAATGACTATGATTTTACCCTTCATAATATGGTAGCTAAGGATAGACCGACGGATTTTAGTTTTTAATGATTATCTTAATCCGCTTCGTGTTACGATTCCTCAGACTAATGCTAGAATAGGGTATTTTCATTGAGGATAATTTGGCTCTTGTTTTGGCGCTAGACCATATGAAATATGTGATGAAACAAGACCAAACGACAGATTTTCACTGGGAAAAATTTCTGACCCTCATTATGCTGCGATGGTTAGAGATGGAAAAGTGGATTTGACAGATGGAGAATTCCTTACATTTGAGCATACAGATGGGCTTAACTATGTAAACATTGGAGCTGAGAAATATAATAAAAATCTACCAAGGGAATAATTTTAATATTACTTGGTCTTATGGTGGAGGTTTAGGAGTTTTGTATCCAAAAATCTAATGTTAAACTTTTTGGGAAATGAGAGAAGTGACCGTTTCATGTGGCAGGATTTGGACTGGATGCTAGAGCGAGTTTGAATTTTGTTTTCTGGAAGCATATCATGGCAAGAGTAGAAGCGAAATACGGATATATCAACATGCCTGATGTGAAGACTACACTGAACGACAGACCAGACAAAGCACAGCAAGATTTTGTTTTTGGACAAGTGAATTTCGGAGTTGGATATATTTTCCAAACAAGAAAAAGCAAATAAAATGACAGCCATAAGTTTAAAAACTTGTGGCTGTTTTTATTTAGTCTTAATTTTTTAAAGTCCTAATATTAATTTTTGCAATCGTGAAATATACCATCACACCAAGGATATCGTTGGAAGTGGTGATGAATGGACCTGTGGCGATAGCTGGGTCTATTTTATTTTTGTTGAGGAAAAATAGGAACGATGGTGCCTATCATCGCAGCGATGATGATGACAGAAAGCAGAGCTACGGAAATCGTAATGGAAATCATCATATCGTGATGATTGACAAACAGATTAAACCCGAAGATAATCAGTGATAAAATCAATCCCGAAGCTACAGCGACACTCACCTCTTTCATTAGAGTTTTTTTAGGGGTGTTTTGTCCCAAAGTATTATTGGCAGAGTCCTTGTACGATAATCGCTGAAGCCTGTACACCGATGTTTCCAGCGGTAGCTGCTATCAGCGGAACGAAGAACATCAAAGGCTGGAACATGGCTCATCGCTTCTTCGTTTCCTTGCAGAACTCGTGAACCTATCAGACCGCCCACCATTCCGATGAACAGCCATGGAAGACGGGCTTTGGTGATGTTTAGAAATGGTATCTGTGGAGTCAATATCCGTAGCAATCCCTGATGCCAGCTGGTAGTCTTTTGTCTGTTTCTTCTTTGATGAAAGTCCATGACATCATCTATGGTAATTCTCCTACTAATCTTCCCAAAGGCATCTATTACGGGAACTTCAAAGAGTTCGTATTTCTGCATATATCGAGCGGCATCTTCGGCAGGTTCATTGTCCTGCACGCATCTTATTTTAGAATTATACACATCCGAAACTTTGGAAGAAGTGCTGGTGGTGAGTAGTTTTTAAACTGAGGGTACCGAGGAGCTTGTCCTGTTCATCCACTACATAGATAGAGTAGACTTCGTCCATGTCTTCGGCTTGTTTGCGCATTTCTCTTACTGCTGCGATGATGGATAGATTGTGATCTACTTTTACCAGCTCTGTTGCCATGAGACTTCCCGCTACATGTGTCATCATAGCGGAGGAGATCCACGATGCTCTGTGCTAGTTCATTGTCATCAATATATTGGATGATTTCGTTTTTGCTGATGTTCGGGAAGTTCAGAGATGATATCTACGGCATCATCGGAATTTATCTCACCGATGATTTCTTCTGCGATTTCTTTGGTGGAGAAGTTTTTCAGGAATTCTTTACGGTCTTCTTCATCGATGTACAAAAGCATTTCTGCAGAGACCTCGTTGTCCATCAGTTCGTAGAGAAATACCCTTTGAGAATCATCTAAAATCTCAAAAAAATTGGCAATATCCACCGCCTCCATCTCCGAAATAATTTCCGAAATGGCTTTTGCGTTTTTCTCTTCAATATACGAAAGTAGCGGCTGGTAGATGTTTTCTTCTTTTGGCATAGGTTATTTTAGATTTTCTTTCCACTCATTGGTAAATGAGATGAAGTCTTAGTACTGATAGTTCTTCTGCTCGCAAATTTAAGAAATTATGACCAGAAAGTCCCTCTGGTATGTTCAAAAACTTTTAGTGCATTGCTGAGTCTTCTTTGGTTAAATCCAGCTTTTACGATATTTTTGAACAAAGTTTCGTTTCCTGCAAGTCCTTCTTTGGGATTTCTAAGCAGTGAAATCACGCCAGATTTTACTTTTGGTGGCGGATTGAAAACATTTTCATGAACCGTGAAAAGATATTTGACATCATAATAAGCCTGAACCATCACGGACAAAAATTCCATAATCTTTCGTTCTGGGAACGGCTGCTGTTCGTTCGGCTACCTCTTTTCTGGAACATTCCTGCCATTTCTGGTATCTGCTGATAGTTTTCTATAATGTGAAATAAAATCTGCGAAGAAATATTGTAAGGGAAATTCCTATCACAGCTACCTGCTCATTTGGAAAAATTTTTAGAAAAATCTGTTTTCAGAAAAATCTCCCACGAAATGGTTTTCTTTTAGCTGAGGATAATGCTCTTTGAGGTAGGCGATAGACTCTGTATCTATCTCCGCCACAAAGGTTTCGGTTTCTTTTTCTAAAAGATATTTGGTGAGGACACCCATCCCTGGGCCTACTTCCAAGACTTTCTCATACCCGCTGAATTGGAGGCTGTTTGCGATGCGATATTTTTCATCGGTTAGGAAATGCTGTCCGAGGTGTTTTTTGCCTTTTACGCTCATTAAATTCTAAATTTTTTTCGGCAAAGTTAAGGCTTTTTGAAAACAAAAATTTATGATATAATTAACATCAATTTTTCGCATTCCTACTTTGATTTAGCGAGATTTTTCTATTTTTAGCCGAAAAATTTATCAAAATGGCACATTCAATAGATGATTTTAATAGAAGAAGGCTTCGTTCAAGTAATATTACTGTGGTTGTCAGTATCTCATTGGTTCTTTTTGGTTGGACTTTTTGGGTTGATTTTGATAAATGCACAGAAATATTCTGACTATATCAAGGAACAGCTGGTCGTTGCAGTGTATTTTGATGAATATCTGGATCCTAAAGGATTCTGCAAAAGCTGGTGAATATCAGCAGGAAAACCTATAAATTGATTTCTGAGCAAAGAAATATGTAAAAAGACAAAATTCATTACCAAAGAAGAAGCGAAAATAATAGCTAAAAACAGCTGGGAATAGATACAGAGGGACTTTTTCGAAGAAAAATATTTTCCCTCCATCGGTAGAAGTTACTCTAAAAACCTTCCTATATAGCTCCTGACACTATCAATGCTGTAATGAAGCATTTACAAGGGATAAAAGGGTAAGCAGAGGTGAAAAATGACACCAAAATGACACAGGAGGTCTATTACAATTTGGATAGAATTTTATTGTGGATTATAGGGTTTACCGTATTATTCTTGATAATAGCTATTGTGCTTTATAAACAGTTCTATTCGTCTTAAAATTTTTCTCTAAAAGATTCATTATCAAGACAATGCAGTTAGTGGGGAGCGAGAAGAAGATTTATCTTGAAAACCATTTATAAAAAGAAGCCGTTATTTTAGGCTCTATAGGAGCGTTTATTGGACTTGTTTTCCTTTTTGTCAGCGTGGTATTATTTTACAAATCAGATTGGTTCTGAGTTTTGTTCCAGATACTAATAAATTCATATGGCTGATATTGGGCGTAGTAGTCGTGGGAATTGGCATTACGGTTTTCAGTACGATATTTGCGACATGGAGATTTCTGAAAACAAAAACTGACGATTTGTATTATTCTTAATTTAAAATCGATGAAAAATAAAAATATAGAAACACCATCTACAGAAAAATACATTTTATTTCAGTAAGGGTAATTTTTAGATTGATGCTGATAGGTTTTGGGACTTATTGCTTTTTGGAGTTTGTTTTTAATGATGGGCTATGGGGCGAATACCAAGCCAGATGGCTCTTATGACCCAAATTACTGGAATGAAGACATTTTTCTGTGGTGAAAATCAGAATAGCGCCTTTGCTGGTGGTTGCTGGTTTTGTAGTACAGGTGGTTGCTATACTAAAAAGAAATAAATAATGGATATAGTAAAAGCTATTATTGTTGCAATTGTAGAGGGGCTTACGGAGTATCTTCCGATTTCTTCTACGGCTCATATGGGATTTACAGCGGCTTTGCTCCGGAATGGAAGAAACCGAATATCTTAAGATGTTCCAAGTGTCCATTCAGTTTGGGGCGATCCTCTCTATTGTAGTTTTGTATTGGAAAAAAGTTTTTGACTTTTTCTAATTTTAATTTTTATATCAAACTGGCTTGCGCTGTTGTTCCTAGCTTTTGATTTTAGGAAAATTATTTGATGATAAAGATAGAAGCAGTGCTTGGTAATCAGATCGTTATCTCTTGTGTTTTGGTTTTAGGAGGAGTGGTTTTACTCTTTGTAGATAAATGGTTTTGATAACAAAAGAAAAAGATTGATAATGAGAAAGATATATCTATCAAAAAGGCTGTGACTATCGGCTTTTGGCAGTGTCTGGCTATGATGCCTGGGACATCTCGTTCTGCGGCCTCTATCATTGGAGGAATGAGCCAAGGACTTAGCAGAAAGGCATCGGCAGAATTTTCTTTTTCTTTTTGGCTGTCCCTACGATGATGGCAGTTACGCTTTATTCTGTATTTATCAAGACTTGGGGCGAGGAACGCCGAATGCCCAGAAGGGATATGAGATGATTTTGGCTTCCACTGAAAACATTATGGTTTTCATTATCGGAAATATTGTGGCTTTCATCGTGGCGATGATAGCAGTGAAGACTTTTATCAATGTTTCTTGCGAAATATGGCTTTAAGTTTTGGGGCTGGTATAGAATCATTGTCGGAATAGTTTTATTGATTTATTTTTATTTAAATAAGTAATAAATGACTGCGGAGCAAATTCTTGAAAGGTCAGGTTTTTCTGGTTGATAAGCCCTTGGGATTGGACTTCGTTTCAAGCGGTCAATAAAAATGAAATTTAAACTGAAAAAGAGTTTAAATTTAAGAAAATAAAAAGTAGGGCATGCAGGAACCCTTGATCCTAAAAGCTACAGGGGCTTCTCGTGGTATGCACAGGCAGGGCGACCAAAAATATCCGAAATCCAAGATGCACCGAAAGAATACTGGACAGAAATAAAAAAATAGGTGTGCAGACAGAATCTTACGACACCGAAAAACCAGAAATTCTCCTACGGATATCAGCCACATCACAGAGGATTTTTGTGACAGAAGTTTTACAAAAATTTTTAGGCGAAATCACTCAGAAACTGCCTATTTTTTTCAGCAATAAAGGTAGATGGTGAGAGGGCGTATGATTTGGCAAGAGCAGGAGCTTCCCGTAGAGATGAAATCAGAAAAACTACAATTCACTACATCAAAGATATTCAGATAGAATTTCCATATGTTCGTTTTTAGTGGGCTGTTCCAAGGGGACTTATATTCGCTCTCTGGCTCATGATATAGGGCAGGAACTAGGCGTAGGCGCTTATCTTACCCAGCTCAGAAGGACTAAAATAGGGAATACAGTTTAGAGGAGGCTTCTGGCAAATTTTTGAGTAATGAATTTTTATTTTCGAAATTTAGATTATATTTGTGTCCGTTATCAAATAATGATGATAAAAACTGCAAAAACATATTAAAACTTTTTTTGGCTTCGGTGCTGCTGCTCATCTTTCGTGATGAATGTATCGGGCTTGTTTGTGCGGTTGCATCATCAGGAAACTCATCAAAAAACAGAAAAATAGCAGAATGCAGCGATAAAGTCTGCTATCACAAAGCACATTACAGACCAAAAAGCGACTGTGACTGCGGTTTTTATGCACGCTGAATTATTTCTACATTCTTCCAGAAAAAAACCACTCACAGAGTTTCATGTAAATGAATATTTCTCATATTTTTCATCGTATAAAATTTTTCGTATCAGAGAGATAATTCTTCTGTGGCAATCCCGCGCTCCTCCTGTACTTTTCTCTAGTTTTTGATTGAATGTTTATTGATTTTTATGAAAGTCAATATCATAGCTGATTTTAGCTTAAAAACCAAGACATTCCCTTTTTCAAACAAAAATATTTTTCGGTTTTAAAAAATCAACCATTTACATTTTTGTATTAAATCATTTTATATGACTCAAAAATTGGTATTTGGGATTATTTTCTGTGGATTTCATATGCTTTTTCACAGGAGATAAAAGCTCAAAAACATTGACACGCTTACAATTGTAAATAAAAACATCTCGGCCGATAATCTTGTAAAATTTTCTAAAGAAAATCTTTCAGAAAATATAGGTCAAAATCTTTCAAGTGCTGTCCAAAGCGGCAGGGGATTACCCTTCGGCAGGCAGGAGCCACAGTCGCAAAAACCTGTGATAGAGGGCTTGGGAAACACGAGGATTTTAATTCTAAATAACGGCGTAAAACTGGAAAGCCAAGACTGGTCTGATGACCACGCACCAGAAATCAGCATGGGTATTTCCGCAGAATATCAGTATAATAAAGGGCGCTCAGAGTGTGAGATATGGCGCTGGGTGCGCTTGGTGGAGTGGTTCTGCTTTCTCCTAAAAACTTAATTATAGTGAGAAACTGGCGGGTGCAGTGATGCTTTCTGGAAATTCTAATTCAGGGAAAAGTCTCTGGCGGAGGTTATATAGAAGGAGCGCTGGGGAAAAAACTGGGCATGGAGAGCGCAGGCAAATGCGCAGTATGCAGGAGATTATAAGACTCAAAATTATTATGTCAATAATACAGGAATTCGGGAGCTGAATTATTCTGCCGAGCTGGAATACCGCAAAGAATGAATTTAAATCTAATTTGTATTTTAGTGCATATAACTCAGAATTAGGGATTTTCTATGGGTGCGGCATCCAGCAATATAGATGATTTTGAGAGCAGGCTCAAGCTTGGCAGACCTATTACGACATATGGTTTTTCCTACGATATTACAGCTCCAAAGCATAATGTGGCTCATTATTTCTTGAAGAGTGAAACAGAATTTAGACTTTAGTCCGAATAATCATTTTTGATTTGGTTTATGCTTATCAAAATAATCACCGAAAAAGAGTTTGATGTCAGAAGGTTAGACAGAACTACAATTCCTACGCAGGATACCAAACTAGATTCTCATTTTGTGGAAACGATTTGGAAAAAAACACGCATTTTAGAGGTTGGAAAACTCAGTTTGGGGGTAAGTTATTTGAGAAAAGAAAAATTTCAATGTGCCAGGAACAGGCGTAGTTCCTACGATTCCGAATTTTGTTTTGAATAATTACGCAGGATTTTTCATTTCCGAGTTTAAAACGAGGAAAAATGGCTGGCAGAGCTGGGAGCGCGTTTTTGATTTTAGATCGATAAATTCTTTAGGATACGATATGTTTGGTCAGCTCTATGGCGGAAGAGAGTTTTCAAGTTTTTTTCGTACAGCGGGGAGTTCATTATCAGATCACTGACCATCTGGAATATGTGGCTCATGCGGGATATGCGTGGCGTGCGCCAGAGCCTTATGAGCTGTATATCAATGGAAAAACAGCACGGAATTCCGATTTATTATGTAGGTGATAAAAATCTAAATGCAGAAAAAGGGGGCTGAAAATTGTCAATAAATTGTCTTACAAGAAAAATAGATTTTTGCGGAAATGTCTGCGTTTCGTTCAGCCGATTAATAATTTTATTTACAGCATTCCTACGCATCAGTATAGAGTAGTTGTTTTCTGGGCCGGCAGCGTTATTTGAGTTTGTGCAGAGTGATGCTCTTTTCGCGGGGAGATTTGGCAGTGGAAGTTCCTATTTCTAAAAATTTAGAATACCATTCCAATCTTTCTTTGGTCTATGCAGATGACCAGCATACCAAGGCATATCTTCCACAGATACCGCCATTACAGCTTTCGCAGAGTTTAAAATGGAATATTCCGACTTCTGTTTTCAAGAATTTTTATGCAAAAGTGGAACACCAGTATTTCGCGAAGCGAGAAGGTTTAATCCTGATTTTGACCTCGTGGCGGACTCTCCTGATGCCTACCATTTATTGGGTCTGAAAATAGGTGCAGAGCTGGAATACAGCAAACAAAGAAAAGTGTAAAAATTCTTTTTGGGCGTGGAAAAATCTTACCAATGCACTTTTATAAAAAAATTATACCGATAGATTGAGGTATTTTATTCATGGGAAAGGGATTGATATTCAGTTCAAAAACACAATTTAATTTTTAATAATCATTAATTCTAATAAATTTTAACATTATGAAAAAAATAAGTTTTCACTAAACAAAATTTTTGACAATACTAATGCTGTTTTTAGCAGATTTTCAGTATTTCTTCTTGTAGCAGAGATAGCGACAGCCCTCAGGCGCCAACGGACGAAACCAAAGACAGAGGGACACGAAATGCCTGATAGAGTGGAGTTTATATTTAAAAATACAACAACTTCACAAGAACAAAGAAGAGCAGCGCTGATGACCCAAGATGGATTGAAATTTGACAATACAGCAGCTGTAGAATGGAAAGAAGGGAAACAGCTATCTCCTTGAAATAGTGTATTATAACAATGGCAGAAGGCTTAATAGTGAATTCGTTTCACAAGAAATGGCGCCTATCCATCAGCATTTTCTTTCAGCTGAATAAAAAAATGGGAAGCCGGTAGAGAAGCAGAAATGGATAGATTGGTAAGCTATGAATATCAGGATACAGACCCTGAAAATGGAGTTTTTGGGAGAGTGGAGTGAGTCTTCGCCGCCGCTCGTGGGATACGCAGAACCCTACGGAGGTAGACCCTGTCGGACTGAAAGGGGTTTTCACGATAAAAAACAACTGGTTTGGGAACGCAGAGTTTTGATTTAAGGGATAAGATTGGCTCATTTCTTAGTTAAAAACAAACTAGAGCCTAAGACAGGAAGAGCCAGAAAAATACAATGTGTTGTATTATAGCGGTTCATTTGTCCTAGATGCAGATATGAAAGTCCCAGTGAAAAATAGTTCAATAATATTTTAGAATAATTTAATAAAGTAAACAAATAAAAATTTAATAATATGAAAAAGTCTTTTTAAGAACAATCAAAGTTGTATTAGCAGTAGTGTTTTTGTTTTTTTCGCTTTTCGGCTTGTAGAAGTCAGGATAATGATGATATCGTGATACCAGCAGCAGTCCAGCACAGAACTAAAATGGAGTAAAGTGGAATTTCGTTTTACAGAAGGGCATTCTCATGGGTATTTTCATGGTTCCTAGAATATCCAGGTGTGAAATATCTGAAATCTGTACAAAAATTCTTTTTTTGAGAATAAAAACGGTCAGATAGTTCCATCGGCTGATAATCCTGCTGCCCTTAGTGTAATGTCTGCTGATGGCAGGATGTCTCTATGGTTTGGAGATCATTTATTACAACGAAAAAAAGGAGAGCGAATCAATAGTGTTTTGAGCATCTGATGAAGCAGCAAAACAATACCAGCACTTCTTTTTAATGGAAAATGTAACGGCTATAAGCGGCGGGACAGTAGTTCCAAATAACGAAATCATGACTTATAAATACCGTGATACCAATCCTGAGAACAAATATATCTATAAAAAGCTATGGAGGTGAGGCTGATGCTAAAATTAAGACCAGAAAAGAATAGGACTGAAAAGGATTTTTCGATGTGAAAAAACCATACCTGAATTTTGATTTGAGAATAGTTTTGGCTAAGTTCGAGCAGAAAACCAGACGGTTTGGAGTTTGATAAACTTCCTACGGCTTCTTTTGATAAAAAAATTGGATATCAAAAATCCCTGTTCATATCTATACAGATAGAATTAAACGAAGACAGCTTGGTTAGAGATGCTAGCAAAGGGAATTTGGAGTTTCAGAAGCTGAAATAGAAAGCTGATATAAATGCAAAATTGACTTCGGATGTTAATCCAGAAAGTAGTGGCATTTTTCCTTTAAAAATAAAAATCTCTTTCAATTTGAAAGAGATTTTTATTGAAATTATTTTTCTTGCTCTAGATTTTTCTGCCATAGCCAAGTGGTTCTCAGCGCTTCTTCCAGAGGGAGTTTCTGCCTTCCAGCCAAGTTCTTTTTCGGCTTTGGAAGCATCTGCATAAGCGATGGTAATGTCGCCCTGCTCTTCTGTCATAGATTTGGTAAGGAATTTCTAGATTATTTGCTTTTTCAAAAAGCCTTTTACGATTTCAAGGACAGAAGAACCTTTCCCAGTTCCCAGATTGAAAATATCAACCAAAGTTTCTGATTTTTCTGAAGCTAGTTTCTGCAAGGCTTTTCACATGAGCTTTGGCTAAATCCATTACATAGATGTAATCGCGGATGGCAGTGCCGTCAGGAGTAGGGTGAGTCATCTCCCCAGATGTTTAGTTTTTCTCGTATTCCTGCTGCGGTTTGGGTTACATACGGGAACGAGATTATTAGGAATTCCGAGAGGAAGTTCGCCTATTTTAGCCGAGGATGGGCACCGATAGGATTAAAATATCTTAATAATGATACTTTCTTTTGGTGGGCAGTAGCAAAATCTTTTCAGAAATTTCTTCTGCCATCTGTTTGGTTCGTCCATAGGGCAGATTCGGCGGGTTTTATAGGTGCTTCTTCGTTTATCGGCATCTGGTCAGCCTGTCCATAAACCGTGCAGGAAGAACTGAAAAATAAAATTGGAAATATTTCTTTTCTTTGAATTCCTGCAAAGAGATTTGATAAGAGAAAACCATATTGTTTTCGTAGTAGTCAATAGGTTTTACTTGGCTTTCTCCCACAGCCTTGAAACGCAGCAAAATGAATGCAGCCATCTATTTTATGAGCATCTAGAACCTGCGCTATTTGGCTTCGGTTTTCTTTAAATCAATAGGATAGAAAGCAGGAGTTTTTCCCTGTGATCTGCTCTATTCCAGCTAGTATTTTTTGTCCGTGTTAGAGAGGTTGTCCACGATAACCACATCAAAACCATTCTCTAAAAAGCTCTACCACGGTATACGAACCGATGTAGCCTAGGCGCCCTGTAACTATTGTCATACTTTTTAATTATGTTTTTGAAATTCCTTTTTGTATAAGTCTATCAAGAATTTTTCTTTTCGTTCATCTTCATTTTAGGGATTGATAATGGAGATAAATACCACATTGTTTTTCCTTTACGCCAGAAAGTATGATTTGATTGATTTTTGAGATTCATAATCAAGTTCGATACTCCACAAAACATAGCCTTCGGATAGTTTTTGCTGATTTCGGTAACTTTAGCATTGATGGTGTTTCCTTTCCAAAAATCAAAATCCCATTTATAAAAAGCCTCTAACAATTCAGTTTGAAAGACCTTCCTTATAAATTCCATATTTCTGGGAAGGGCGAACAGAAAACTTGTATGTTTGAATTTTAGCTTTGTCATGGAATAGATATGCGCCTGAATTTTTCATCCGTTCTTATGTATTTTACAGATTCAGGAAACTGAACCAAATAGTCATTATTGATTAAAAACTTATTTCCTTCTTTGTGCCCATGCAAAAAGAATTTGAAAAATAGGAGTAAAAAGCAAAAATATTCTCATAATTATAGGTGTTTAAAAATTATTTATTCATAAACTCCAAAACACTTTCTGTAATGTATTTCAGCTGCTCTTCATCCAGCTCTGTGTGCATTGGCAGGAAATTACTTGGTCTAGAAGTTTGTCAGTGTTTTTGAAATCAGCATCATTACTCGCTTGGAAGTATGCTTTTTGTTTTCTAAGCGCCACAGGATAATAAATCATCGCAGGGATTTCCTTTGAAGCAAGAAACTCTTGTAGTTCGTTTCTTTTTCCGTTTAAAACTCTCAGCGTGTACTGATGAAAAACATGAGTAGAATTTTTCCTCTCTTTTTGGGATAAGTAAATGCGGATGTCCAGCAAAAAGCTTCATCATAGAAGTTTGCGGCTTTTTCTTCTGGCTTCGTTATAGGTATCTAAATGAGGTAGTTTTCTTCTCAAAATAGCTGCCTGTACGCTGTCTAATCGAGAGTTTACGCCTACTTCATCGTGATAATATCTTTTGTACATTCCATGATTTACGATTCCTCTCATTTTTATAGGCCAAATCATCATCATTGGTAAAAATAGCGCCGCCATCTCCATAACAACCTAAAATTTTTAGAAGGGAAAAACGATGTAGTTCCCTATCGTTCCTATGGTTCCAGCCTTTTTCTGAGTTCCATCAGAGAAAATAAAATCAGCACCGATGGCCTGTGCATTATCTTCGATTACAAAAAGATTATGCTCTTTTGCAATTTTCAAAATAGCCTCCATATTCGCGCACTGCCCGAAAAAGGTGTACAGGCATGATAGCCTTGGTTTTAGGTGTGATGGCTTTTTAAAGCTGCTCAATATCAATAGTGAAATTGTCATAATCCACATCCACCAAAAACAGCTTTTAGTTTTAATAAATGGATAACTTCCACCGTAGCCGCAAAGGTGAAAATCTGCCGTAATCACTTCATCGCCTTCCTGTAAATCAAGCGCCATTAGGGCAATTTGCAGAGCGTCCGTGCCGTTTCGCACAAGGGATCACATTTTTCACGCCTAAATATTCTTCTAATTCAGCTTGGAAAGACTGAACTTCAGGGCCATTGATAAAGGCCGCCGACTCGAAAACATTCAGCACTGCGTTATCTACTTCATTTTTATTTTTGAAATATTGACTTTGTAAATCAACCATCTGGATTTTTCTCATAACCAAAATTTTTGTAAAAATACAATTTCTAAACTATTTATAGAAGGAAATTTGGAAAAGATGTTAAATGTCATTATTCTTTGGCATAAATATAAAGTCGTACCTTTATCAAAGAGGAAGTTTAATCTTAAATGTAAATTATTATGAAACACAGAGTTCCAGTATCTCAGATTATGACAAAGGATGTAGTTAAAGCTTACTACAAAAAACACATTGTTTGATGCAGAAAAAAACTTTTCAAAGAGCATAACATCAGACACTTACCTGTTGTGAGCGGAAACCAGCTGATAGGTATTTTGAGTTATTCGGATTTGTTGAGAATTAGTTTTTCAGAATTGTCGGATAATGAGGAAAAAGTAGACACTACAGTGTATAACGCATACACTATAGAGCAGGTGATGGCAAAAAATCCAGTAGGTGTGTCACCAGACCAAACAGTGAGAGATGTAACCGAAATTTTGGCAAAAACAAAGTTTCCACTCTCTACCAGTAGTAGAAAATGGTGAACTGAAAAGGAGTAATCACTACAACAGATTTATTGAAATACTTCTTAGAACAATACTAAAAAGTCTTTTACAATAAAAACAGAAACATCTTACTTTTTGAGTAAGATGTTTTTATATAAAATTAATTCTAAAAATATTAAAAACTTGATATTTACGCCTATGGTCTGATATCCATACAGAGAACCAGCTGACAGCTGCAAGTCGTATTTTTCTTGTTTTTCAACTAAAGGAGAGTTGTTTGACTTTTAGTGATTCTCGCTTTGGCAATATTTTTCCGATAAGGTAGCCGAGGAAAATAGCGATAGGATAGTCTGACACCCAGTGAACTGCTCTGGAGCATTTCAAAAAGACATCAGCCCTAAAAGAGTGTATCCCACAGGTTTTAGCCATTTTTGTCTGGGTAATTTTCTGTAAGTACCGTGAGGGCTGCCATTGCAGTGGTAAGGTGTCCAGAGGGCATCGCATCATATCTAGAAGTATCTCCTTGGTATGTTGCAAAACTTGGCGCAGAAAGTCCAGTGGCTGTGCCATCCATTTCTAGCTCAGCAGTGATGAACGGGCTTTCTCTTCCCTGTGATACGCTTTATAGATTGAGCGAAAACTCCCTGACAGCGCAAGGCTTTCTATAAGCTGCATAGAGGTGCTGATTGCCCGATAATCATTTTTAAAATAAACCATAGGGTTGCAAGTCCTCCACTGATGAGAATTACCGTGGTTCCATTACCGATGAAATACAGCGCAGAGTTCACATCCGCAGGGATTACTTTTCAGGAAATCCAAGTTTTGCGGTAGGTATGGGCTTCATTCATGCCGAGGAGTTTCGCCAAGATTTCGGCTTTCTCTAATGACCCAAGGGTCAGCAGGGATGAGAGCCACGAGTGCTTCCCAAAGCAGCAAGTCCGTATGGGTAGTATTTTTGAAACTATATCTGTGGCCGTTCCTGCGATGTTTTTGGGTATTTTATTGACAATATCCCAGATTTTTGGCTTTTTGATAGATGAAAAGTCTCGTTTTCAGATATTTTTTACTTCCTGAATTTTTATATTTCTCAGTTTTGTATGCTGTCCAAAGGAGTTTCCACAGTCAGACTATCATTAGTTTGAGCCATGAAAAAGAACTTAGAAATAGTTGACAAAAATTGTAATCTTTCATTATTAAACTAATTAATAAACTACGCCCAAGAAAGGGTCCTCTTTTTAGGTTTGTTCCATTTGTATTTATGCGTCCAGTACGCCAGTTTCATGGAGAGAATTCCCAGCCCAGCGCCGAAATAGGACATCGCTCACATAGTGTTTGTTGTTGGCGATTCTCATGATTCCCACCACACTGGCCGAGACCATAAGCAGCATAAGGCACCCAAGGATGATCGTCCTTTGTATTCCATAGCAAGGATAGTTGCTCCACTAAAAGCATATGCAGTATGCCCAGAAGGGAAGGACATACGGCTCCGTTGGGTCTTTCATTGTTGATGACTTGTTTTTCATCAGATGCGCCAGTCCCAGAGTGATGATGTGTCCTTTGGCGTGTATGGCTAGACGGTTTTTCCAGTCTGTTTTGGGTTTCATTCCCATCAACTCAAAGCCGTAGACAGCGACATGAGGAGCAAACTGTAGATAATCATCAAATTTATTTCTAAAATGAGGAATCTGCTTGTTTCTCCACTGGCGGACTTCCTGTTTGGTTTTTCCTTCGAGAGATTAGTCCAGAGTCATCAGCCCAATGAGAATGTAGAGTTCCTTGGGTCTGAATTTGGGTCTTTCAATGAGGTTTGTACTATCTTGTTTTGTATTCTACGGTCAGGTTTTCTGTGTTTCTTTTTATCTTTCCTGCTCTGTCACTTCCTGCCCTTGTTGTTCTTGAGCAAGACATTTACCGCTTGCAATGAAAAACAAGGGTAAGAAAAATAAAAACTTTAACATAAATTCTTTAAAAATTAATAGTTTTTAAAATTAAAATTTAACTTCAAAAAGATTTAATTCTGTAAATTTTTCATTTCAGCTTTTTATTCTATCTTGCAGATTTTCAGATGCTTTTATTAGTGGAAGTCTCAGGTGGTTTTTGATAATGCCCATTTCTGCTAAAAACTGTTTTCACGCCGCAAGGGTTTCCTTCCGCGAAGATAAGTCTTATGAGTTTCAACGAGTTGATTGTGAGATGGCATATGCTTCTTTTACTTTGCTTTCTTTGGCAAGTTTTATCATGTCTGAAAAAAAGCTTAGGATAAGCCTGTCCAATTACCGAAATTACGCCATCTCCACCAGCCAGAGTGACAGGAAGCGTGAAACTCATCATCACCCGAAACCAAGAAAAACCAGCAGGTTTCTTTCTTAAAAATATCAAAAATATTGGCTGATATTCGGCTGAAGCTTCTTTTTATCATGAAAAGATTTGGGAAATCTTTGGCAAGTCTCAGCGTCGTTGCGGCATCTATATTTTTGTCCTGTCCGCCCGGGGAACATTGTAAATGATGATGTTTTTCCCTGTGGAAGCCAGCATTTTATAGTGCTGATAAATTCCCTCTTGATTAGGGTTTGTTTATAATATGGTGAAACGGAAAGAACTCCCTCAAAGTCGCTTAAATCCGTAGATTCTATCTGTTCTTTAACAGCCAAAAGTGTTATTCCCTCCAATACCTAAAAACCAGTGGAAGTCTTTTTGTTATTAACCTTTACGATATGCTCTATGACTTGTGCCTGTTCAGCCTTGGAGAGCGTGGCAGTTTCCGCCGTAGTTCCCTAGAACGACTAAGAAATCCGTTCCATTGGCGATGTTATATTCTACTAATTTAGTTAAAGAATCAAAATCTATGGATAAATCCTCATTAAATGGCGTAACCAAAGCTACTCCCAGACCTTTTTAAATTACTCATTGTTTAAAATTTTTGAAGCCAAATTTAAGGTTTTTGTTTAAAAAGATAAAAATAAGCTATGATATTTTTAAGTAAAATTTAGGATTTTTGCTGATTTTCTTTTCATTCTATGGTTTTGAATGTCATATTTGAGTAAAAATCCCGAAATAATCTATATATTTGTGGCTGTATTTTAAGAACAAATGAAAAATAAAAAGCATACTATTAGGAGCAGTTTTGATGGCTGTGGTGTCATGTACTACACAGCTGAATGTAAGCCAAGTTTCTCCTCAGAAAAACCAGTTGATAAATGGAGAAATAGCGCAGAAAAAGAGTTGGTTTCCGTTATCACACCATACAAAAAGGAGCTGGAGAATAAAATGAACCAGAAAATTTCCCATACCGAGGTGGAGCTTAATAGGAAAGGGAGATAATAGCTCGCTCGGGCAGCTTCTGGCAGATTTCGTGCTGGAAGGGAGCGAATGACTGGGGTGCGAAAAACAGTATTCCTAATGTAGATGCGGCGATTTTAAATGTGGGAGGAATCCGAAAATGATATCAGCAAGGGAGATATTTTGCTGAGAAATATTTTTAAGTGATGCCTTTTTGAAAAATCAATTGGTTATCGTCAAAATGAAGGGCGAAGACATACAAGGTGTGTTTGACTATTACGAAAAACAAAAAGAAATAATCCGTGGCTGGATTTACGATAGTGGTAGAAAATGGAAAAACTAAAACAAGGGCTGATAAACGGTGAAAAACCAAAAAGCTGGTCAGTACTACTACATCGCGACATCGGACTATCTAGCTTATGGAGGAGATTATATGAAATTTTTTTCCTAAAAGGAGAACAGCTTATACTAACGGAAATGACCCTGAGGGATTTATTTATAGAAATTTAAACAAAATCCCAGAGATAAAAATAAAAGCAGAACAAAGACTGCAATTTATCGGGAAATAACCAATAAGGATGAAACAAAAATGAATAGAAAAGAATTTTTGAAAATACTGGGTGGAGGAGCTTTGGCAACGACACTTACACCAAATGTTTTGTCAGCAAAGACATTTGATTCTAAAAAGATACGCCTGAAAAATTACTATTCTTCATACCAACGACCAGCACAGCAGGATAGAGCCTTTCGAGGAAGGGCACAGCAGATATCCCTAATCAGGGAGGATTTGCGAGAGAGCTACTCTGATAGAGCAGATTAGAGGCGTGGAAAAAGAATGTGCTTTTGTTTGACAGTGGCGATATTTTCCAAAGGAACACCTTATTTTTAATATGTTTGGCGGCGAGCTGGAATTTAAGCTCATGTCCATGATGAAATATGATGCGGCTACTATGGGAAATCATGATTTTGACAATGGTTTGGAGAGGATTTTTAAAGGTTTTACCAAATGCTAAATTTCCTTTTCATCTGTTCTAATTATGATTTTTCGGACACGATTTTAAAGGGAAAAACACAGTCGTATAAGATTTTTTTAGAAAAGGAAAATATTAAAGTAGGTGTGTTTGGTCTGGGAGTGAAGTGGAAGGACTTGTCGGGAAAAAATACTACGGCGAAACTAAATATCTTGATCCCTGTTGTGACAGCGCAGAAATACGCAGATTTTCTTAGAAATACCAAAAATGTGATTTGGTTGTTTGTCTTTCGCATTTGGGATATGATTACGGGCAGTCAGGAGATATGGTTTCTGATAGGAAAATTGGCGAGCTCAGACTCACGGAATAGACATTATTTTAGGAGGGCACACGCACACATTTTTGACAGAACCAAATGTCCTTAAAAAAATAGCAAAAGGCGTGAATGTTCTCGTGAACCAAGTAGGATGGGCAGGGATTCTGCTGGGAAGAATAGATTTTTATTTTGATAAAGATAAGAAAAATCAGCAAAGTATCTTTCCAAAACCAATTCATAGATAATAAGATAATCGTTTGATAATATGGTAGATAGAGGAATTCTTTTGTCATATATAAAATATGGTGATAATGATGCTATCTTACATTGCTTTACCGAAAAATGCTGGTTTTCAGAGTTTTTCATGAGAGGATTTATTCGCCTAAAAAAACAAGAAAGAAAAGGCTTATCTTACTCCCATGACAGAATTATATTTTACGATTTCTGATTTTCATAAAAAAATATAATATACAGACAATCAGTAAAATAGAGAAAGTAGAAAACTTTGGAAAATTATGAAGATATTCGGGTGTTATCTATTTTGTTCTTTGTGGCGGAATTCCCTTCATCAGGTTTTTAAAAACAGAGCTGGTAAATACTCAGATTTATACCAATATAAAGGTTTTTCTGCATCAGTTAGAGAACCAAAATTATCAGGCTCATTATGCTTTTTGGTTGAATATCTTAGAAGTCAGGAGTGGCGCCTTTGTGCAGGGAAGAAAAAAATTTTTAGACCCAGAGTCTGGTTTTTTCGGAGAGTATTTGTCATCATTTGTTTGATGAGCAGGTTTCTGAGTATTGGAAAAATGATTTCAAATGAAGAAATCTATGATGTGAAGATAAAAACAGCATGAAAGAAGATTTTTGGATTCGGTGCTGGTATATTATAGTTGTCATTTTCCAGAATTTAAAATCCCAAAATCTTTGGATGTTTTGAGACAAATTTTTTTCTGAATAATAAAAATAAGGTATGCGTGTAGACAAATTTCTGTGGAGCGTTCGTTTCTATAAAAACAAGGAGCATCGCAGCAGATGAAATCAAAAATAGAGTTTCCATCGGTGGACAGCCGGTGAAAGCTTCTCGGGAAGTCCATGAGGGAGATGTAGTGGAATTAGGAAAAACCAAATCAATTATAAAAATAGAAGTTTTGCAGATTCCTAAAAACCGCCTCGGTGCTAAGCTTGTTCACTTCATATCAAAGGATATTACGGATAAGGAGCAGTATGAAATATTGAAAATGAGAATGCTCTCACAGGATTATTATCGCCAGAAAGGAGAGGAAGACCCACGAAAAAGACCGTAGGGATATGAGTGATTTTTAGATAATGATAATGAGGAAGAGGATGACTGGGATGCTTTTTTCTCGATATAGAGAATGAAGAAGACGAAGAATAAACTTTGTATTTATAAAAAGAAAATCCATAACTTTGCAAAAACTTTATTTTGAATAAAATAGATGTCATTATTTACGCATTTGCGGCTGTATTCATAGGGGAATTTATCTCTATCAATATCCTGAATATTATATATATATTATAGGGATTTTTCTCATTCCTTATTCTTAATGTTTCTAATTTTTCAGGATGTATAAAGGGTTAAAAGAAAATGTCTATGGCTGTGATGGCTTTCATGGCTATGAATTTTGGGAAAGATGTTATTTGGGCATTTTTCGTGGATGTTTGTGATTAAGAAAAAATGAGGTTTTAGTGATGTTTTTGGCTCTTGTTTTTTCTTCTGTTATCCATACCTCTATACCACTCTGTTCTTAGGGAAATAAAGAATAATCAAAAATCTGATAAAAATCAATTATAATTATTTTTAAAAACTTAATTTATTTAAGTATATTTGCAAATCAATAAAAAAATAAGAAATGAACCAGAGAATTTATTCACTATTTTTGTTTTGATGTTTCATGCTGCTTTGGGAAACACTGCTCTTGCTGGTGAACATGCAGATGGAGCAAAAAGCTTTTAATCCTTCTGAACTTATCAATCATCACATTTATGATACCCATGAGTGGCATATTGCTACTTTGAATGAAGGGTGAAGAGGGAGAATTTCATATTACTATTCCTTTGCCAGTGATTGTGAAAAAGATGGGAAAGGTTGGCATGTTTTTCATGTCAAGTAGTGTGGCTCATGGAGGTAGTAGATGGGATATACTTTGGAGCATGGCGTTTTAGTGAATAAAGAAGGGTTTGGAGACGCACAAATTCCAGATTTGTTCAAAGGAACTGAGGAGGTGTTTTACGATCTTTCTGTCACTAAAGAATGTTTTTGCATTGTTTCATTTCTGTTTTGATTATCTCAGGATTGTTCATTTCGATGGCAAATTCTTACAAAAATCTTTAGTGCCTACTGGAGTAGCGAGATTTTTCGAGCCAGTTGTATTGTTGGTGAGAGATGGGAATCGCAATTCCGAATATCGGTTCTAAACATTACAAGAAGTTTATGCCGTTCTTGTTGATCCATATTCTTCTTTATTTGGTTGAATAACTTGATTAGGACTTGTTCCGTTTTTTCCCTAGTGGGGCTAACCTTACGGGTAATATAGCGGTTACATTAGTTCTTTCTTTATTCACATTGTTTACTATTTTTGTTGAATGCGAATAAAGATTATTGGAAACATATTTTCTGGCCGCCAGTACCATTTTTGCTAAAAGCCAATTATGATTCCATTGGAGATTATAGGTATTTTTACTAAAGCGTTCTCCTTGACGATGCGTCTTATGGCGAATATTACAGCTGGGCATATTATGATTTTAAGTATTATTTCATTGATATTTATTTTCAAAAATGCAGCTTTAGGAGCGGTTTCTGTGCCATTGGCGTTGTTCGTTTCTATCTTGGAATTGTTAGTTGCAGCTCTACAAGCGTATATATTTACAATATTATCAGCTTTATATATTGGTATTGCAGTAGCAGAACATGGTCACGATGATGCACACGGGCATGCAGAAGGACACTAGAAAAGAATTTTAATTTTTGAAACAATAATTTTAACTAAATATTTTTATTATGGAAGCAGTAAAAGAGACAGTACATGCAATGTCTTACTTGAATTATGCAGCGATTTCACTTGCTGTATTGGAGTAGCTTACGGTATTTCTAAAAATTGGTTCTCACGCGATGGATGCTATCGCTGAGACAACCAGAAGCGGCTGATAAGGTACAAGCTGCGATGTTGATCGCTTGTGGTCTTATCGAAGGTGCTGGACTTATCGGATTGATTTTCAGTGCTCCGTTCATGAAAGGATAATCAAAAATCCTAATAATCTTGGTAACACGGTTGGTGCTTACCAAGATTATTTTAAAATTTTGTATTAAAAAAATATTTAAAGTAAAATAAAAATAAAAATAATTTAGAAATGATAACACCAGGATTAGGTTTAGTTTTTGGATGACTCTTACTTTTGCTGTATTGATGTTTCCTTTTTGGCAAAATATGCATGAAACCAATTCTTAATGCACTTAATGAGAGAAAACAACAATCGTAGATGCTCTTAACCAAGCAAAGTTAGCAAGAGAAGAGGTTCAGAATTTAAAAGCTGAAAACGAAAGAATTATCCAAGAAGCTAAAAATAGAAAAGGATAATATATTGAGAGAAGCAAGAGAAAGTCAGAGATAGAATGATTAACGAAGCGAAAGATACAGCTAAAGTAGAAGGAGAAAAATGATAGAGGCTGCTAGACATTCTATCGCTATGGAAAAAGGCTGCTGCTATAGATGATATGAAAAAGCAGATCAGTTCTTTGTCTGTGGATATTGCAGAGACTATATTGAAGAAGAAAAATTGGATAATAAAGATGCCCAAAAATGATTTGGTAGCTAATTTATTAAATGATAAAAACTTAAACTAGTCCTTATGAGTAACACAACAAAAGTTGCTAAAAAGATACGCTCAGGGATTGTTGGATTTTACAACAGAAACTGGCAACACGGAAACTGTATTCAATGAAATGAAAGATGTGGCAGAAACTATTTCTGGTTCTAAAGAATTGAGAAGTTTTTTTCGCTACGCCTATCATAGATTACAGAAGAAAACAGAGTGTTGCAAGTGAGATTTTTCTAAATTTTCTGTTGTAACTAAAAAAACATGATTACCCTTGTTATCAAGCAAGGGAAGAGAAATATTTAGAAGATATTGCTAAAGAATATGTGGAGAAAGGTAGAGGAGATGAATGGAGTACAGAAGGTAACTCTTACAACCGCTGAAGAACTTTCTCAACAGAGTTTAGATCAGATTGTAAAAACTTCATCTTTGATAGATGTAAATAAAAAGTATAAGATAAAGTCTATAATAAAAGCCAGAGCTTATCGGTGGATATATCCTAAGAGTAGGAGACCAGCAGATCGATAACTCAGTAAGAACACATTTAGCTAATCTTAGAAAAGAATTTCAACAATTAGAAAAACAACCAATAAAATGGCAGAATAAATCCAGCAGAAGTATCTGCAATATTGAAACAACAGTTAGCAAATTTTTGATACTCAGTCTAATGTAGAAGAGGTAGGAACCGTATTACAAGTAGGAGATGGTATTGCTCGTATTTATGGTTTGGAAAAATGTACAGTACGGAGAATTAGTAAAAATTTGAAAGTGGAGTTGAAGGAATTGTATTAAACCTTGAAGAGGATAATGTAAAGGGGTGGCTCTACTTGGAGAATCTAAGAGAGTAAAAGAAGGAGATACAGTAAATAGAACTAAAAAGAATCTCTTCCATCAAAGTAGGAGAAGGACTTTTGGGAAGAGTAGTAGACACTTTTGGGTAATCCTATCGATGGTAAAGGTCCTATTGGAGGGTGACTTATACGATATGCCTTTGGAGAAAAAGCTCCTGGGGTTATCTATCGTCAGCCTGTAAATGAGCCTTTGCAAACAGGTATCGTTGCGATAGACTCTATGATTCCCTATCGGAAGAGGACAGAGAGAGTTGATCATTGGTGACCGTCAGACAGGTAAAAACTACGGTAGCGATAGACACGATCCTGAACCAAAAAGGAATTTTTATGATGCAGGTCAGCCTGTATTCTGTATATATGTAGCGGTAGGGCAAAAAGGTTCCACTGTAGCTCAAATCGTAAGAACATTAGAGAAAGAGGCGCAATGAGCTATACAGTAGTAGTAGCAGCTAACGCATCTGACCCTTCACCAATGCAGGTGTACGCTCCAATGGCAGGGCTGCTATCGGTGAGTATTTTAGAGATACAGGGCGCCCAGCATTGATTGTTTATGATGACTTTATCTAAACAAGCGGTAGCATATAGAGAGTTGTCACTTCTATTAAGAAGACCACCAGGGCGTGAGGCTTATCCTGGGGATGTATTCTACCTTCACTCAAGATTGTTAGAAAGAGCAGCGAAAAATCATCAAAGATGATACTATCGCATCTCAAATGAACGACCTTCAGAAACATTGAAACCTATGGTAAAAGGTGGTGGTTCATTGACAGCGCTTCCTATCATCGAAAACTCAGGCAGGGGATGTATCTGCATATATTCCTACCAATGTGATTTCCATTACAGATGGACAGATTTTCTTAGAGTCTGATCTATTCAACTCAGGGGTAAGACCAGCGATTAATGTGGGTATTTCTGTATCAAGGGTAAGGGGTAATGCTCAGATTAAATCAATGAAGAAAGTTTCAGGAACATTGAAACTTGACCAAGCATCAATATAAAGAATTAGAAGCATTTGCTAAATTTGGTTCTGACCTAGATGCTGCTACTTTGGCGGTAATTTCTAAGGGAGAAAAAGAATGTGAAATTCTAAAACAACCAGTAAACTCACCACTTCCAGTGGAAGACCAAGTAGCGATGATTTATGCTGGAACAGAAAACTTGTTAAAAGATATTCCTGTAGCAAAAGTAAGAACATTCCAAAAAGAATATGTAGGATTATTAAAAACTGCACATCCAGAGGTAATGTCTGCGCTAAAAAGCTGGTAAAAATCGATAAAGATTTGACAGAGGTATTGAAACAAAGTAGCATTAGATTTAGTAGCGAAATCAATAATTAAAATATAAAACCAATTTGTTCTAAATTTTTGGAACATAAAAAGTAAGTTTATCAGATGGCGAATTTAAAAAGGAGATTAGAGGCAGAATAACATCTATATCATCTACGATGCAGATTACGAGTGCGATGAAGATGGTTTCGGCAGCGAAACTAAAAAAGCACAAGATGCCATTACGATGCTTAGACCTTATTCTGAAAAACTTCGGGAACTTATTCAAAAAGTGAGTACAGGTTCTGAAGGAAGTTTGTCAGAAGTATGCTCAGAAAAGAGAAGTCATACTTTATATCGCTATTTCTTCTAATAGAGGTTTGGCAGGGGGCTTTTTAACTCATCAGTGATTAAAGAGTTGAATGCTAATTACAAACAAAAAGAAGATGTAGAAATAGAAATTCTTACGATAGGGAAGAAGGTTTTTCGATGCAGTGAGGAAGAGTAAGAACGGTATATGATAACCAAAGTTCTATTTACGATAGTGTAAGTTTTGAGGCTGTTTCTAAACTGACAAGTGCTGTGATGAAAGACTTCAGCGAAGGAATTTTTGATGAAGTATATTTGGTTTATAATAAATTTATCAATGCAGCAACGCAGCAGAGTAATAACAGAACAGTTACTACCAATCACGATGCCAAAACAAGCTGAAGAAGATGCGGAATCAGACTACATCTTTGAACCTGATAAGCAGACAATATTGGAAACATTGATTCCTAAGTCTATAAAAACACAGGTTTATAAAAGCTTTATTGGACTCTATAGCATCTGAGCATGGAGCAGGATGACAGCGATGCACAAGGCAACGGATAATGCCAATGCTCTGAAAAACGAGTTGGTTATCTTCTATATCAAGGCTCGTCAAGCGGCGATTACTAATGAAATCTTAGAAATCGTTTCTGGTGCAGAAGCATTGAAAAAAGGATAAAATTCTATCATAATATAAGGATTTAAGTTGAAAAGAGTATCAGTTTTTGTCTGATACTCTTTTTATACTAATGGAATAATCTGTTTAATTTTTAGTTTGTTTGTTTTCATGATGTGTTTTTGGTTTTTGTTTAATTGTAGATTGGGCTAAATGAAGAAGAAATTTTATAACACATTTATTTATAAGGCTTTGCCCAAGGTGTGGAAAACTTTGCGAGAGATAACTTTTTAGAAGGTATTTAGTTTCTATTTTTGCAAAATTGTGAAAAATAGTAATCATGAGAATATTTGATAAAAGAGAAAATTACAAACCGTTTGAATATCCAGAAATCATGCAGTTTGTAGATTCCATGAATAAGTCCTTCTGGGTGCATTCTGAGGTGGAATTTACAGCTGATATTCAGGATTTCAAGGCGAATTTGAGTCAATAGAAAAAGAAGCTGTAAAGAGAGCTTTGCTGGGAATAGCACAAGTGGAGGTTTCTGTGAAAACTTTTTGAGGAGACCTTTATGACCTTTTCCCAAAGCCAGAGTTTAATGGGCTTGGTGCTACTTTTGCAGAATGCGAGTTCCACCACTCAGAGGCATATTCCAGATTGCTGGAAGTATTGGGTACAATAATGAGTTTGAAAACTTGCTGGAAGTTCCTATTTTTCAGGAGAAATCAAGTTTTTGAAGGAGTATCTTTCTAAGAATAAAGAAAAATGCTTTGGAGAGAATCTTGTTTTTACTTTGATTATAGAAAACGCTTCTTTGTTCAGCCAATTTGCGACTATTTTGTCATTCACTCGTTTTAAAGGGATATATGAAAAATGTGGCGAAATATCATCGCTTGGACATCGGTGGATGAGCAGACATGCCAATGCAGAAATTTTTATCATCAAAAGATTTTTGAAGAAAACCCTGACATGAAGGAAAAGAGGAATAGAGGAGATAGAAGGCTTTATGAAAAATTATATAGAGCTGGAAGACAAGATGTTAGACTGGATTTTTGAAAATGGCGAGCTTGAGTTTTTCCAGTAAAAAGATTTGGCTAATCTATATGAGATACAGGTTGGATGATTCTTTGGTACAGCTGGGCTTGGGCAGACCTTTTGGAATAACAGGAGACGAAATAAAGCCGATGCTTTGGTTTGAAGAAGAGGTTTTTCTATGAATGAGCTGGATGATTTCTTTGCGAAAGACCAACAGCGTATACTAAGCACGATAAATCCATCACGGAGGATGATTTATTCTAAACTTTAAAACATATATATAAAACCGATGTACAGTAGAATTCAACAAGAGAAGAATTAAGCTTGAATGATGACTTCCGTTTGGGTGAGTATATCTATATGGGAATGGGATTAGTGGGAGATCATAGAGTCTGTATTTCCAGTGGGTTACAAAATAGAATATTGTATAAAAAAGCGAAAACAATTTGCGGAAGCGAGACCCAAATGTGAAAGTTTACCCATGTCAATAAAGTGAAAGTAGGCGAGCTGGAAACCCTGTGAAAGATTTGAGATTTCTGATGGAATTTAGAAAAGCGAAAACAGAACGAATTTAGAACAGATTTGGGAGATAATTTCCTTTGCGAAGGAAACTCGTAAAAAGCGAAGGCAGCACCAGTGGCAGGATGGCTATCAAATGAAGAAACGATACAAAATGATATTCAGAATGAGTATGGTTTTTGTTTTTGAGGAAGAGGGCGCTGTAAAACTTTATGCTGCGATTGTGTACGATAAAGAACCAGCTTATGAGAACTCAAAAACTGGGAGGCACAGGGAGACTATCTCACGCTCCACAGAATAGCAGTTTCCAAAGAAGCGAAAGGGAAAGGCTTGGGACAGAAAAAGTCCTGCAGGAAGCCGAAAAATTAGCAAGAGAAAGGGAGTAGAGGTATCCGTATAGATACTAATTTTGATAATATCCCAATGCTGAAATTATAGAAAAAGAGGCTATAAATACCGAGGGAAGTATATTTTCGAGGTGAGTGCTAGAAAAAGCCTTTTGAGAAAAATTTTGAAATAAATTACTATTTAGAACATAAAAATGGAAGATAAACATTTGGTGGTTCAATGAAGAATCAGAACAAATGCTAAACAGAGGTACCTACTAAATGGAGAAACATTAGAAGGGGCAATAGATAGAATCACTTCAGCTGCGGCAAGAGGCTATATAAACCAGAATTAAAGGATGCTTTTAAGGAAATGATAGTCAAAAGGATGGATTTCTTTTTCATCCCGATTTGGGCAAATATGGGGACACAGAGAGGGCTGCCTATCGTGTTTCAATGTTCATTCCTGACAGTGTGGAAGAATTACCCTAAAATGGGAGAAGTTATCATGCAGACCAAGATAGGTGGCGGGACTTCTGGGTATTTTGGTGAGCTGAGACATAGAGGAACAGCAGTTACGGATAATGGAAAATCTTCTGGGTCGGTTTCTTTCATGAAGTTGTTTGATACTGCAATGGATGTGGTATCACAGGGAGGCGTGAGGAAGAGGAGCTTTTTGCGGCGTATTTTGGATATTGACCATGGTGATATAGAGGAGTTTTTACAAATCAGAGACATCGGTAACCCTATTCAGAATTTGTTTACAGGGAGTCTGCGTGCCAGACTACTGGATGGGATATGATAGATGGTGATGCGGATAAACGAAGAGTTTGGGCTAAAGTTTTGGAAAGCCGCCAGCAGAAAGGGATGCCGATATATCTTATTCACGGATAATGTAAATAGAAATAAACCACAAGTCTATAAAGATAAAGGGTTGACTATCAATGGCTTCTAATCTTTGTTCTGAAATTATGCTGCCTTCTACAGCGGACGAAAGTTTCATTTGTTGTTTGTCTTCTATGAATTTGGAGCTTTATGATGAGTGGAAAGATACGAACGCAGTGAAACTGGCGATTTATTTCCTTGATGCTGTTTTATCTGAATTTATTGAGGAAAACAGAAGGAAATTAGTACCTTTCAGCGGCGAGAAATTTCGCAATTCGCCACCAGTGCTTTAGGGACTCGGAGTTTTAGGGTATCATTCTTATTTACAGCGAAATATGATTCCTTTTTGAAAGTATGGAAGCGAAAATGTTTAACGCAAAAGTGTTTAAACAAATCCAAGAGCAGTCATTAGCCGCTTCTAAAGAATTTAGCGAATATCTACGGAGAGCCAGAATTATTGAAAGGCTATGGAGTCAGAAACGCGACTACTATGGCGATAGCGCCTACGACATCCAGCTCCGGCTATTTTTAGGGGCAGACATCGCTCGGGGATAGAGCCGTTTGCGTCTAATTATTACAAAAGCTGGTTTGGCGAAAGGAAATTTCATTAGAAAAATAAATATTTAGCTAAAGTACTGGAAGAGAAAGGTTTAGATACGGAAGAGTGTTTGGAGATATTATGCTAAACCACGGTTCTGTTCAGCATATGCATCAGCTACACAGGAGGAAAAAGATGTGTTTAAGACCTTTAAGGAGATTTCACCTTTGGAAATCGTAACTCAGGCAGCACAGAGACAGCAGTATATAGACCAAGCCCAGTCATTAAACCTAAATATTCACTTCTTCTATGCCGATAAAGATGTGAATAAAGTGATAATAGATGCTTGGAAAATGGGAGTGAAAACGCTTTATTACCAGCACGTTCGCAGTCTGTTTCTAAGGAATTGGTTATTAATTTTATGAATTGTTCAAGTTGTGAATCATAAATTTGATGTAAAAGTGCAGGTTTTTGACCTGCACTTTTTATTATTTTCGTGTTTTAAAAATGGAAATATATTACGATATTTGGACATAAATTTTGAATATACTAAATCATTTATATACTAACCGCAGAACGGGAAATTCAGAAAGTCCAATAGCCTCTAGGACTGATTTTCAGAGGGATTTTGACCGAATTATTTTCTCACCTCTTTCCGAAGACTACAGAATAAAACGCAGGTTTTCCCTCTCCCAGGGAGCGTTTTTGTGCATAACAGGCTTACCCATTCGCTGGAAGTTGCTTCTGGTGGGGAGAAGTCTAGGGAGCTTTGCGGGGAGTTTATCGTGGAGAAATTTGCTCAAGAACTAAACGAAATTCGAAAGAATTTTTATCTGCATAATTTACATAATGTGATAGCGGCGGCGTGTCTCTGCCATGATATAGGAAAACCCTGCTTTCGGGCATTCTGGGGAAGATGCCATCGCAAGTTATTTTTGAGAAAAATGAAGATTTAAAATCTCTGATGACCGAAAAAGCAATGGGCAGATTTCATCAATTTTTGAAGGAAATGCCAATGCCATCCGTGTGCTTACCACCAGCAGAGAGGCAAGGACAAAGGCGGACTTCAGCTGACCATGGCAACTTTGGCGAGTATTGCTAAATATCCCTGCGAATCCATCGCAAGGACAAAAACAACTTCATAGAAAGAAATTCGGTTTTTCCAAAGCGAAAAGGAGACTTTCAGAGAAATAGCCAAAGCTACGGCTTTTATCATCAGAACAAGAAGAACCGCTGGTTTATAAAAAGACATCCCTTTCGTATGGCTGGTAGAGGCGGCGGACGATATCTGCTACAATATCATAGACATAGAAGACGCCCACAGGCTGAAAATCATCTCTTCTTCCGACTGCGAAAACCTCATCTTAGAACTCATCAAAACCACGGATGAAAAACATAAAACGAGTAGAGGACAAACTAGCCGTGATTTCCGATAAAAACGACAGGATTTCTTACCTCCGTGCAAAGGTGATTAATTCTCTAATCAATGTTTCTATAAGGTTTTACAAGGATAAAATTTGATGAAATTCTTAAAGGGAAATCTAGATCAGTCGCTGCTTTCTATTTTTTTAAAAAGAAAATAAAACTTTTGCAGGATATAAAGCAGTTTTTCTATTGATAAAATCTACAATCACAGGGCGGTAGTAGAGATAGAAAATGCGGGATATAATGTGATGTATGAGCTTCTCGATCATTTTATCCCATCGGCGATAAAAAGAAAAATCCTAAGAATTACGATAAAAAGCTCTTCAATTACTGCCGAGCAGTTTCAGATATGAAGCGAGCCTTATGAAAAGATAATGGGCGTTTTTGGATTTTGTTTCTGGGATGACGGATAACTACGCCACGGACCTTTACCGAAAAATAAAAGGGGATAGATATCGGAATGACGATGTAAATTTTTTACATTTTTGTAACATTTCGTTAGACATTGATACTAATAAAATGAAATTAAATTTTTATAATTATGGGACCACTTATTTTTTTAGTTTTTGCATTTGTTGCTGTATTGTTTTTATGGCATCATTATTTTACTGTGAAGCAGGAGACCGCGGCAATCGTAGAGCGTTTGGGAAAATTCCATTCTGTTCGCCACGCGGGACTTCACCTCAAAATTCCGTTTATAGATAATATTACCAAAAAGATTAACCCTAAAAATCCAGCAGCTTGATGTACTGATAGATACCAAAAACCCTTGATAATGTATTTATTAAGATGAGAGTTTCGGTTCAGTATCAGGTAATTAGAAATCAGGTAAGTGATGCTTACTATAAACTAGAAGATCCTCATAATCAGATAACTTCCTATGTTTTTGATGTGGTGAGGCCGAAAGTTCCAAAACTAAAAATTGGATGATGTTTTCGTGAAAAGATGATATCGCTATCGCTGTAAAAGCTGAAATTCAGGAGGCAATGCAGAGTTATGGATATGATATTATAAAAGGCTTTGGTAACTGATATAGACCCTGATGAACAGGTAAAACAAGCGATGAACCGAATCAACGCGGCGGAAAGAAAAACTGCTGCCGAGTACGAGTCTGAAGCAGAAAGAATCCGTATCGTAGCTGTAGCCAAAGCGGAAGCCGAGTCTAAAAACTACAAGGGCAGGGGATTGCAGACCAAAGAAGGGAAATCGCTGAAAGGTCTGGAAGAGTCCGTAAAAATGCTTAACAGTGTGAATATCAATGCACAAGAGGCATCAGCGCTGATAGTCGTTACCCAGCATTATGACACGCTTCATTCTATCGGGGCTAACAACCGTTCTAATTTGGTTCTTCTTCCAAATTCACCAATGGCAGCCAAATTCCATGCTGAATGACCTGATAGTTGCCATGAACTCAGCGCACAAAGTGGAGGAAGCAGATAAAGGACACTATCCGAAATCCTCAAAAGAGCACAGACACTAATTTTCCCAATTTAAACTAAATAAAATCCCGCCTCTTTTCTCATTGAAAAAGAGGCGGACTATTTTAGGGTTTTATCTTTCAAATTTTACATTAGGCAGGAGTCTTGGTCTTTGTGGCTCGTTGGCTACTTTCCAAGAGGTTCTGTACATCCATTCGGTCATTTTGTAAAGTTTCTTGAAATCTATGTTTTTCTGATTCGTCCTGCGGCTGGTGGTACTGGTGGTGCAGCACACTAGTGAAAAATACCGCTGGAATACCAAGCCTTGCATAAGGCAGGGTGGTCGCTTCGGAAATAGAAAAACTCTGGATGCTCTGGTAAATCCCAATCTTTCAAAAACTTAAATTTAGTGCTTTCTTGGTTGGCTTCTTCAGCCATTCTTACTAAATCATCAGAATTCTTGTGCGGAGACTGACCACCAAGGAGAGCAGCTTCGTTGATATCATTTCTCCCTAATCATATCGCCGTTTAGCACAGCAACGATGTTTTTCTCTCGGAACTACGGGATGGGCAGGATGCCATCTAGAGCCTAGGAGTCCCTTTCCTCAGCGCCATGAATTACAAATAAGATGCTTCGTTTTGCAGGCTGCTTGCTATATGCTCTTCCCATCGCAAGTAGAGCCACGCAGGTGCTGGCATTGTCATCGGCACCGTTGTAGATGGTGTCATTTTTCACAGGGGTGGCGGATACCATCATGGTCCTGATGTCCGCTGAGCAATACATATTCATTTTTAGTTTTGGGTCTGTTCCTTCTATCTTTCCGATGATATTTACAGAAGGATATTTGTAAGTCTCTGTTTGTAAGTTTACAGTAATCTGCGGGTTTCCTTTCAGCCAGTTTTGGTTTTCTACCCAAAAGACAGGGATATCTTCTTTGATGTTTTCATTTTAGTCCTTCTACGCCATAGACACCTCTTTTTCATCAGTGGTTCTACTTCTATCCAGCTTTTGTCAGAGATTTCATCCGTAATGAAAACGATGCCTTTCGCACCTAATTTTTCTAGCGGAATTAAGGTATTTAGCTTTGATAAATCTTGGGTATCTTCTCTCGAAAAGTGTCATTTCCTGCTCGATGCCTTTTTAGAAACATTGATGGCAACTACTTTTCCTGCAATCTGGGAAGTCAGCTGCTCTGGTTCTACTTCGCCTACACTGATGATAGGCAGAGAAATGAGCATTTACCACATCAGAAACCAAAATATCTTTCCAGATTTTTAGGTTTTTATCACCGATTTTCACCGAGCTGAGTGGAGAAATCTGGGTGGCGGTACATATCAAAAAAACTGGAAATAAGTGCCGTTGTCCCCAGCGGGTTTTATCCTGCTTCTTTCATTTTGTCTGCGAACCATACGAAACTTTGAGCTCATCTAGGGTTCCTGCCTCTCTTCCCCCAGAACTGGTCAGCCGCCATCTGGTACATGTCTGTACGAAGGTCTTTTTCCTTAATAGCCGAAACCAAAGGCTTCTTGTAGCTCTGCGCACCCAGCGAAGGGCAGAGAGATTCCCATGAGGAGAGTAAAAACGATCTTTTTCATAGGTTTATAATTTAATTGATTTTTGCCCAAAAGTATCGTTTTATTAGAAAAATGCAAGTTCCCTGCAAGTTTTTATTTTGGTTGAAAATAAATTTAATATTTTTTTGAAACAGATTTTAATTTAGTAAATGAATGAAAAATAACCGAAGGATTATTGCCTGAAGATAAAGAGGCTATTATACGCTGGACAAATAGCAAAGGTGCTGATTTCTTGCAACAATGGGTAGGGAGATGCTTTGCCCTATCCTCTTACCATAGAAGCACTCAATGCATTTGCCTCATTGTTTTCGTATTGAAGCAGAGGGTAGTTTTATAGGGATGATTCAGCAAAATAAAAGTAGAAGAAAATAACATACACATTGGTAGATTTCTTATCAATCCTTCGCTTACAGGAAAAGGATTAGGTAGCTTGGCAATGCAGTTATTTATCGCAATGCTTTTTGAGGATAAAAGTGTTCATTCTATTAGCTTAAATGTATTTGATGACAACCCATAGCTAAAGGTCTTTATACAAAACTCGGTTTCGAAGTAGTGGCAATTGTTGAAGGAGAAAGAAAAATACAAGATGATGAAAAGTAATTCGGCAATTAACTAATTGGCAAATTTAATACTATGGACATAAAACGAGATGAATCGCATTGTTATGCTGCTGTCATCACCGAAGATGGTCAGTGGCAAAAAGGCAAAGAATACTCTTAGAAGACTATACCGAAACCCTCATTTTACAATGAGCAAGGTAAACTTATAGACGCTTGTTATGGCGAGGAATACCACTTCCTCTTTACCTACGACTCTCACGGCAACTGCTTGAGTTCTCACCTCTACGACCCTGAAGATGAAGAACTAACCGACTGTTGGGAGGAAAAACAATACCGCTATAACGACCCTACATCAGCAAGTAGAATGTATTACTTATGAAAATGGCAAATGGAAAGAAACTGTTACTTTCGAATACGATGCACACGGTAATAACATAAGTCAGCTCACTCGCACAGCTGACTACGAATACTCGTTCCAACTCGAATATGATGCCAAAGGCAGATGTATAGATAATCATTATACAAACATAACTACGGGAGAAAAGATTTTTCATCACTCTACTGAATTTCGTAGTGATACCGAAAAAAAGTCAATACCAGTTTTTCAGAAAGCGGAAAGCCTTTTTATGTTTACCATAACTCGTTTTGATGAAAAAGGCAATGTAATTTATGTTGCCCATCAGGATATAGGCGACCCCAAACCTTATTCAATAACTGAAACCACTTTCGATGAGCATAACAACGAAATTTTTCGAGCGAATTAGCAACAAAGAAGGCGAAGTCTATACTCGCAAATACACCTATCGCTATGATAATCACGGCAATTGGATAGAAAAACGCATCGAATACTCTAAATGTTATACCAATCTTATTGTAGAAAGAACAATAGAATATTACCCCTATATAAATAATATGAATAAAGAAAAATATTTACCCAAATCCAAACGCTCTTTGGTATAGAGGAGGATTGTGGTTTTTACAGAAGTTGAAATGCAGCCGTTTTTGGGTGTAGTGGAGCAAATGCCAGCGCTGTTATATGAGTATTACACGACTTTGGGAAAGCATCAGGCTCTGAACCAAACGCAAGATTGTTTGGTAACTCCTAAATCTAATCTTACACTTTTTAATAATCCAGACTACTTTGTTTTTATGCAGAAAAATCAAAAATTGTTGTTTATGGGCAATCACAAAAGGAAGATTTAGGCGAAGAAAACCCTAAAGTATATGTTAGCTATAACCAGAAAAGAGTGGCAGGTGGAATGCGATACATTATCTGAATTTTTGTTGGCTATGGCTCACTTGCAGGCGGTATTTGCTTTGCCTTATACTTATGAAGGTTTTAAATTCATTACTTCCGAAGATTTGGATGCTATAAAAAGCCCATTTTCCCTAAAAAGCCTTTCGCTATACGCCATTGGTTACAAGGAGCGGAGTTCTATGGCGGGGCTACTGACAGCATAGTAGTATTGGATGGGGGTGAGCAGTTAGTGTATGCGTCCTCGTCAGAAAGTTCCTTTGGGGAAATGGATCGTTTTTAGAGAATATAGGAGAGGAAATGTAAGATTTGAGAAAGCATGTATAAAGTGAAAAGTATTTTAATAGAATAAAAATGAACAGCGCAAAAATCCATATCGTTTTTAGATACTGAGAATGGAGATTTTTTTCTTATAAATGGAGTAGTGATTTCTTCTAAAACTACTTTTTCTACACTCAGAGAGCAGTTTCCTGATAATGATATTTGGGATGTGGGGACAGGGTTTTATTGGATTTATTTTGAAAAAAATGTCTTTTTGAGGGAAAAAGAGTTTGATATTTCTATTTGTTTTGAAGGAGAAAAACTCGAAACGATATTTTTCTATGAAAGAAAGATACACACCTTTGGGAAAACTGGACAGAGGAATATGAACTCCAAACCGAAAAACTGTATAAAAATGGCTTACAGCACACATAGGGAGGAGTGGGAGTTTGTCTGGGGAGAGGTGGGAGCTAGTTTTGATAGAAAAAGGCAGGGCGAACGGCTATGTGGATTAGCTATATTTGATTTGCATAAAAATACAAAAAAGTGTAATTTTAACAAAAATAAAAACAATGAGTACAAATAATAACTATGAAATTCCACAAAATTGGGATTTCTTTTTTTCTGTCGAGTTGAGGGAAAAACCAGCTTCTGTAAGAGTGAATTTAGCTTTTAAGGGATATAGCTCCAGTTGAGGGATATAAATACCGCTTGAACTTTCTTATCAAAATGCAAAAACCCTACTCCAGAGGGTATGTCTTCTAATGAGGAATATCCTATTTTATGTGATATAGAGGATGCTATTTCAGGGAAAAGCAGAGCAGATGGGAGCCATCTCAGCAGGAGCTGTGAAATCAGGTGGAATTTTTGGAACTTATCTATTATACCAATCTTTCAGAGGGGCTACCAGAGGCTTGTGTAGAGGAACTGGCGGCTTTTGAGGGGTATCAGTATAAAAAGCTATTTCGAGGAAGACCCAGAGTGGAAGGATTATTTCGAATTCTTATTCCCAGACCCATACTCCTATCAATCTATGCAAAATAGAAAAGTAGTGATGCAGTTAGAAGAAAATGGGGATAATATAGAAGCTCCACGAGAAATAGATCATTGGATTTATTTTGATAATGAACAGAGCCGAGCAGAATATGTGCAAAAAGTAACAGAAAAAGGCTATAAAGTGGTTGCGGAAGACTTCATAGAAGAGGGAATTCTTACCATTTTTCAGCTGCATATTGTAAGAGAAGATTGTCCACATGGAATAGATAGGGTAGTCTGGGAACCAAAAGAACTTGCCGATAATTATGATGCCTACTATGACGGCTGGGGATGCGGAATAGTAGAATAAAATAGTAAATATCAGAGCCAAAAAGAGCCTTGTTATTCAATATTATTTAAAATTGAAGGAGTTTTTGAAAAATTAAGGAAAAATATTAATTTTATTACCTTATCATTTCTATATGAAGTTATTATTCTCGGCTGTTGTTTTAGGAATTACAGGATTTGATCCGCTCAGGATTCCTATTATAATAGGAGCGTTGTCAGCAAATGCTGATAAAAAAGCTATTACGACTTTCACACTTACTGTTTTATTTGGAAGTGTTATTAGTGGTACATTTATGTCTGTCTTTTTGGGAAATAATATCTCTTTGCTCGCCAATGGTCTTCTCTAATTATGTCTGGGTAGTATTGAATATATTATTAATTTTAGGTCTATCCTATTGGCTAATAAAAAAGATTAATTTCTTCAGAAAATAATAAGAAGAAAAGAGGTAAGAAACCCTCGTCAGGTTGGTCACAGAATGGACATGTTCGTTACGGGACTTCTTTTACCTTATCAGCTTTTCCTGACCTTGCTTTTTATATCTTTTAGTTGTGTTATGTGGGCATAATGGGAATCTGATTGTTACTATTATAGCCTTTACTATTTGGATTTTAATTAGCCAGTTTCCTATATTTTTGTCCAATATAGCCATTATCAATAATTGTGGAGAGGAATTCATTAGTAAGCTTGAGACGATTAAACAAAAAATACGGCAGATTATTTGAGCGGATTATAAATACAGCAATAGTAATTATTATTTTAGTATTTATTTTTAATCTAATGAGTTTCTATTTTACAAAAACATGGATGATAAAAGAAGATTTATTTTTCAAATAAAAAAAGTTAAAGCAATAAATAACGCAAATTTAACACTATATGAAAAGAGCAACCATTCAAAAAGGGAAAAACTGGTTATTCTTTTCACAAAATTACAGCAGAAAGCAAAAGATTAGTTGCGCAGATAAAAAGCCTATAAGGCTAAAAAAATATCCCTTTTTCTGAAATAGAGAGGGATATTTTTATAAAGTTTAATTGGGTAGTTTGGAAAGCAGAAAATCTTTGAGAATAGGGCAGATGGCATTTCTCTATTTCCTTGGTAGCAGTGAGGAGGGTAAGGACTTTTTGTCATGAACAAGCTCCAAAAAGGCATCTACAGCGGTGTTTTTGTTCCAGTTCGTTTTGGTAATCGCTGGCTGAAAAGTATCAAAAATCGTGCATCTGGTGATAGGTTTTCCGAAGAAGCGTGGAGGGAGCGATTTCTTTTGCCCAAAAAAATCAAAAATCCAAATCTTCTTTTTGATACCGCGAGGCCAAAGTCGGTCAGACAGCACACGGAAGCCATCGGTTTCATCAGGGATTTCGTAAACTCTTTTAGGGTTGATAAGCATTTTAATTAAAGAAATTTTATTTGTAAAAATATGAATATTTAATTCTAAAACTCGTATTAACCAATTATTATTTTTTTAATTTTTGTGAAACTTAAATTTAACTATGAAAAAAAGAGTCTTAATCAGTGTTTCGGACAAGAGCGGACTTACGGAATTCGCTCAGTTCTTAGAAAAAAATAATTACCAACTTATCTCCACAGGCGGAACTTTCAAACATCTGAAAGATGCTGGGCTTAGTCCCTATTCAGATAGATGAGGTCACGAATTTCCCAGAAATGCTGGACGGCAGGGTAAAAACCCTTCACCCAAAAAGTACATGGAGGACTTCTCGCTGTACGTGATAATAAAGAGCACATGGACACAGTGGCCGAGCACGGAATAGAGCTGATAGACATGGTGGTGGTCAATCTTTTACCCATTTTTTGAGAATGCAGGACATTCCTTTGGATGAAAAAGGTGAGTTTATCGACATAGGAGGGCCGTCTATGCTTCGTTCAGCAGCAAAGAATTTTCAAATCTGTGACAGTCATCACCAATGTGGAAGATTATGAGAAAGTAAAATCTGAAATAGAAACTTCGGGCGATACTACTTTGGAAAACTCGTAAAACTCTTGCAGGGAAAGGTGTTTAACCTTACTTCTGCCTATGATGCAGCCATTTCCAAAAATGCTTTTGGAGGAGGAATATCCACAGTATCTGAATGCTTCTTACAAGAAAGTTTCGGATTTACGATGGCGAAAATCCGCACCAGTCCGCAGCTTACTATGTATCTACAGTGGAAAAATGGAGCAATGAAAGATTTTTGAACAGCTGGGAGGAAAGGAACTTTCGTTCAACAATCTTCGCGATATGGATTTATGTTGGAAAGTAGTAAATGAATTCAAAAACGAAATGGCATGCTGTGCCGTAAAAAACACTCTACGCCGTGCGGTGTAGCCATCGGAAATACAGCGGTGGAAACTTATACTAAAAACCTTTGAGTGCGACCCTGTTTCTATCTTCGGAGGCATTGTGGCGATGAACTACAAGGTAGATGCTGCCACAGCAGAGGAACTTGGGAAGACTTTCCTTGAAATCGTGATGGCGGTAGATTTTGAGGAGAAAGCGCTGAAAATCCTTTAGACAAAAGAAAACCTAGAATTATTAAAATCAAAAACCCTGTTTCGGACAAACAGACTTGGGTAAAAATAGATGGCGGACTGCTGGTGCAGGACTGCGATAATCAGTTTCTCGGAGGAAATAAAAAGTAGTAACCGAAAAACAGCAGACAGAGGAACAGAGAAAAAGCCCTGCTCTTTGCACAGCGAGTAGTGAAATATGTGAAATCCAATGCGATAGTAGTTTCTAACGGAACGCAGGCGCTGGGGAATCGGCGGCGGGACAGGTCAATAGAATCTGGGCAACACAGCAGGCAGTGGAAAGAGCCAAAGAGAAATTCAGCGGAGAGTTGGTTCTGGCTTCGGATGCCTTTTTCCCGTTCCGTGATGTGGTGGATTTCTGTGCTGAAAAAGACATAAAAGCCATTATACAGCCAGGCGGAAGCATTAAGGATGAAGAAAGCATAGAGGCTGCCAATCAGCACGGCATCCCAATGCTGCTCACTGGAATGAGACACTTTTTACACTAAAAACATGATTTTACAAATCTGAGAACGCAAATTCTCAGATTTATGTTTTTGTGAATGTTACTATTTGCCTAAAAATCAGTCCTTTAAGACAAATTCAAATATAATCTATATTAGTCACTACATAATTTTACAATAAAAAGGCTATGTAAAATATTGAATTGACAAGGGATATATGTAATTAATTTCTATTGAAGAGAAAAAGTCCTAGTGTTAAAATCGTTTAACACGGACTTATATTTATTTTTAAAGGTTTTATACCTGAGTATTATCAGGTTCAATCTCGTGAGCCTCAACTTCATTATTCCACGCTTTACCTTGCCTTCAAAAAGACAAAATAAATGCCCTTATTCGATTGTCCATTCCATACAGAAAAAGCTCCGATGGACTGCTAAAAGCCATTTCTGTTTGATGTGATATAAAGCCCATTCCTTTGATTTCTGACTTCCTGCAAGACCACTCTCTACAAATTCTCCATTGTTTACAATTAAAAAGAATCTGCCGTTTTTCCTGTGAGGAAGAACTGTAACTGCACCATTTGTTTCGAATAATACATCTTCAACATCAAACATTGAGAAAATACCTTTTGTCTGTAACAACATACAGGAATTGTTCCATCTCTAGGCTATTTCTTTTGAAGTTTCCAAAGTTTATAATTCCTTTTTAACAAGGAAATCACTCTTTCCTTAATAAGATGTCTCATATATGCAGAAACGCATCGCAAAAACGAACGAGCATATTGAAGCCAGTCCACACAATCGAAAGGCAAATATAATATGCAACATTGACATATCTGGATTATACAATACACCACCGACTAATGCACCAATAACAAAAGGCACTTTACGGTGTCAAGGGGGAGTTATCTGTAGCCATCTGTGCTTTTACCTGTGATTCGCAGAAAAGCCAAAATTCCTATCATGCCCGTAACTAGTTTTAGAGTGATACTTTATATAGGGCTGTAACTAATTCCATCATAATACTTTATTTTTAATAATTATGTTGCGAAATTACAATTATAATCTAATCTTAACAATATTTTTAGGAAAATACAACATTGGTACTGCGCTTTTTCTTATTTTAAATAATGTTTATTAAGAATATCAATGCAAATTAACATAATTCTTATTCTTATTAGATGTTAAGTTCTATTTTATGGATAATGTAAAATATAAATACAGAAAAATCAGTCCTTCTAGAGGCTGATTTTTATGATTTCTTTGATTTTTATGATTTTTAATTTTTGCACCTTCATTTTCTTTATAAGGGCAAAACAAAAAGCCGTTCTAGGGCTTATGAAACTCTTTCATATGTTTAATAAAAAATTATAAATAAAATGAAAACAAATAATTTATTCCTGCTGATGGTGGTATCCGCGGGTTGTTATTCAACTCTTGTATCCGCGAAGAAGCGCTCAATATGGAAGCAGACATTGAAGGTGTAACAATAGCTAATGCGGAAAGTTTGTTACAGACAGAACCTGTGGTAGAATGGTAATGACATTACTTTTCAGAATGAAGACATTTTCTGGAAGTTATAATTTCGCTCCGATATTCAATCTTTCAGAAGGGGCACCGATTTCTCCTGCAAGTGGGACAGAGCTGGACTTTACGCAACCGCAGACCTGTACAGGTAACTTCTACAAGATGGAGCGTGGAGCAGACAGTACACCCGTTTCTTTCGTAACGGATGATAATGCCTTTTATTACTAGTTATTCTTTTGAAAATGTAGAAGTGAGTACTAGAAAATATCGAAATTCTTATGAACTTTTGAACGGGCAAAAAGTATATAATTGGAGTAGTGGTAATGATGGGTTTAATATTGTCAATCCAGGGGATCCAGTACATATCCTACTTTGCAAACTACTGAAGGATATAGAGGCAATGCAATAAGAATGATTACAGAAGTACAGGTAGTTTGGGGCTATGTTTGGTGCACCTATAGCAGCTGGGAACCTTTTTCTTAGGAACATTCAATCTAGATATTTTTAATGCCTTAAAATCTACAAGATTTGGTATCCATATAACTTCCAATAGAGCTCCTAAAAGCGGTTACAGGTACTAAATATACTGCTGGGGCTACACTTTTAAAAAGAAGCAGCAAGCTACATTGACCAAGATAATTGGAATACTTATGCTATTTTGTTTGACGGATAAAAATAATTATCTCACAGGTGACCACAATTTTGCTGATGCTAGAATAATGAGTATTGCTAGACTAAAAGATGAGGACAGAAAAAGAAGCAAGCGAGTGGACAAAATTTGAAATTCCTTTGAGTTCATGAATGGAAACAATCTGAGCCTACTAAAGAATACATATGTATACTATAGTATTTACATCTAGTATAGAAGGAGATAAATTTAATGGAGCAGTAGGAAGTACATTGGATATTGATGAGGTAAGAATCATTACAGAATAAAAATAATTAAAAACAAAATAATCTAATGAAAAGATATTTTTAGCTGTTTTAGCCGCTTTTGGTATGAGTTCTTTTTGCACTGCACAGCAAAATGAGAATGGAATTTCTTCTACAAGAGACATGGAATATCAGTTGAAGGCTAATTTCAGCATAGGAGGAAGTGCACCGCTTGGTATGCCCAGAGAGTTAGAAAAATTAATCGTTATAATCCTACTTTGGTTCTTGGATTAGAGGCAGATGCTACTAAATGGGTGTCTGATAGTAAGAAATGGGGTATCGAGTGGGAATCCATACCGAAGGAAAGGAATGAAGACAGAAGCTGTTGTGAAAAACTACTTTACAGAAAGTGATTCAAGCGGTAAGAAAGACTGAGATACTTCACAGGAACAGTGAAACAGACATCAAAATACTTGTATAACTATGCTGTATCAGTGGTTTATAAGGTTCTCAAGATGGAAACTCTACGGAGGTCTATATGCCAGCCTTTTGGTGATAAAATTTCCCAGTGGTTATGTTCCAATGGACACCTGCATAAGATACTCCTGTCGGGGCCAAAAGGTGTCTTTGTGAAGGAGGAAAGCAAACTATAACTTTTCTGATGATTTGAGATTATTCGAGTGGGAGGGCAATTAGGGCAGAATGGCATCTGAATAAACATTTCATTCTATTCCCAAATGTTTCAGATCAATGGAATATTTAAATCCGAATTCAAATCTATCGATTTTACGTTGCATAATATTTACTTGAATCTAGGATTTGGATACAAATTTTAGATTAAATAATCAAGAATTTTTGAGCAGTTGGAAAATATTTTCTAACTGCACTATTTCATTTTTTGCAATAAAATCAAGTTGTACTACATCAAGATGTAACTTCGCTCAATCTTTCAGGGACTTTCACTTCGCAGTTCCCGATGAGTAGTGGATTTTAGAGGTGGGCAAGAGGGTGCTGAAGTTCCTTTCTGGCAAAAGATTTTATACAGGAATCGTTTCGGAATTCATCAGAATGCTCAGAAACCTTTAGACAAAAGGATATCATCAGTGTTTTGGACAATGTTCTATCGTTCCACAGGACAGCATGGATTTTTGGGCTGGTATCCGAATAATATCTATAACATCAATGAAAATCTATCGTTTCCTTTTTCCGTCTCTCACTGAAATTAGAAAGTGACTACATAGAACTCAATGCCGCACCAACAGGTGAATTTCCCGGAAGATTTGGAGGCAAATGAGTCTATCTTATCAAACATGGAGGTTAAAAAGTACTGAATTTACAGGAGATAGAAGCCTTTATTCCCAAAAGAAATCATCAAAACCATCAATTCCTCATCGATCAGGGCTCATTATCATCGATGAAAAATTACCGAAAATACAAGATAAAAGAAACTTCTTATCTGAAAATAAAACGATGAGGTTTTCAGGGAGAAAATCTCGCAAACACGCTTTCCTTATTGGACAGGGCTAAAAACAGAAGAGACTTTTTCTTTTAATTTTGCTCTGAACAAAAAGGTTGAAAATCAACAGTTAAAAATCTGATATTTTTGAAAAAGAATTTTGGTTCATCTCATCTAAAAGCCGCTTTTGGATATCATGAAGAATATTTTTGAAGTTGGTAGAATCCAACGATACAGCGGAGGTGGAGGGAAATGAAAAACTCCTCCACACCCAGCAAGGCTAAAAATCAGATAGACCAAGACCTTTTCGGAGGCAAAATGTGTTCTCCAGGCATTTACCTCTTCTGGAAAAACGCATGTTTATTTGGATAGAAGACTGCATCAAGTGGGAAAAATGTTCTTTTCTCGTTCCAGAAATTGCTCTTAATCAGCAGATTACCCAGCGATTGGAGAAAAAATATGGAAAAACCTTAGGGTTTTTATAACAGCAAACTGAGTGATTTTTGAGAAAGTAGAAGTTTGGCGAAAATACAACGAAATCAAAATCCTGATAGGAACCAAAATTCCTTTTCCTTCCTTTTTCAGAATTTGGGTCTGATTATCGTAGATGAGAGCACGACAGCGCCTACAAACAGAAATGCTTTTCTCGTCAATGCGAAAGATGCAGCTTTGGTTTTGGCTAAATTTTATCAGGCAGAATAGTGATTTTGGGGTCTGCAACTCCCTCACTCAGAAACATATTACAACACTCAGAAAGACAAACTGCGCTATATTTATCTCAGGAAAGATTCGGTGGCACAGCGTACTGTTTATGGTGTCGTATGAATGTGATGAGATTTCTCCAGTAATGATAAAGCAGTGGGCATAGATCGAGCATGTATGGAGTCTTCACATAGTGACTATAAAATTGATGTGGTGATGACTTATCACAGACCGAGATCAACTAAAATGCCACCTCTGTGGTCAAACAGAGCTTCTAACTAGAATTTTGCTAAATGCTCATTTCCGGACAAATATTATTCTGCGGGATAGGAATCGCCAAATACAGACGAGCTAACGAAAATTTCTTACAATAGAGGATATCAATGGATCTAGATTCATTCAGGAGAATTTTACTTACGAAAAACTTTGCGATAGAAAATGGCAAAACAGGATCATCATCGTCGGTGCACAGATGGTTTCTGAAAGGTTAGAATTTTTCCTAATATTTGAGCTGATTGCATTCCGAGGGCAGACTCACTACTTCATATTCAGGATTAGGATAGAGGAAAGAGCCTACCAGCTGATTACCCCAAGTATAGGGAAGAGTAAGGAGGACTTCTGGAAATGGAAAAGTTTTGATACAGACTTACGACCCCCAAAAGCCTATTTTTCTCAGCTGATTAAAGAAAGTAATTCCGATATAAGAATATTTATTGGGAGAAAGGAAAGAAGTTTCATTATCCGCCATTTACGAAACTTATTTTTATAGGCTGAAACACAGACGGAAGACAAGCTGGAAAGAGGCTAAATTCTCGGATATATTCTGCGAGTATCTTCCAGGAGAATGTGTTTTAGGGCCAGAAATAGCACCTATCGGCAAGATAAATAATCTGTACTCAATTTCAGATTTTATTAAAAAATTGCCCTCGTTCCCAAAAATATAATGACTACAAAAATTAGTAACTATATCATTAAAAGAATTCGATGAAATATGCCGCTTACAAGCATTAAGCTAAAAACCTATGTTGATTTTAAGAGAAATTAACAAATTTATAATGAAATATTCTTTAATTTGGACAATAATTATTAAACTTTACTTGTTTTTAATAATGACAAAGGTCAATTAAACATCAAAAATAAATGCAAATGAAAAAGTTTGTAAAAGATAACGGATTTACCGATACTGCTTCCACTGGGAGTTTGCGCGCGCAGAATAATCCATTTTGCCACAAAATACCAACATCAGGAGAGAGTATGTGATGATAAAACTCCACCATCAACTCCTTTGACACCAGAGGAACAGTTGAACAGCAATATAGCCTCTATGTTTAATGACCCAGTGATGCGAAATGCACGAGTGGGGATTCGTGGTTTATGACCCAAAAAGATCATCAATTCATATAACGAAAATGCCCTCATTGATTCCTGCTCACACCACGAAATTATGTGACCACAGAGGCAGCGATGACTTTGGTCAGAAAGACTATCAATGGGTTACACAGTTAGAGACATTCTGGTTCTATTGATGAGCAAGGAATTCTAAAACGGAAAACCCATACAGTAGGAAGTGGAGACCCTTCATTAGGAACAGGTAGAGACTGGAGCTGCTACTTTATGGGAGCTTTGGTGAGTGATTTTGTAAGGTCTGTAAAAGATTTGGGAATCAAACGAGTAAAAGGAGATATCGTTCTAAAACAGCAGTTTTTAAAAGTAATAAAAACAGTGGTTCTTCCTGCTAATATCGTTTGGAAAGGGACAGAAAGAATACTTTTGTTCCGGTGGGAGCTACCAATAACACAGACCAAGACAAGAAAAGACTTTTGGGGAGATCCTGAAGACCAAAAATTCGTATACCTATCGCCATTTACCCAAAGAAATGGTTTATACAGAGAACTTTGGGGAATTGCTTTATCCACAAAATTGCCAGCAACTCCGGCATATTTGGCTAATGGGCTGAAAGCAGGTCTTGCTAAAAATGGAATCATTACAGAAGGAAAGTGGATTAACCAGTCTGAGACAGAGCAAAATTTCTCTGAAGAAAGGAAAAAGATAATGGCATATCAGTCTCAAAATTGGAAGATATGGTTTATTTTATCAATCAGACAGTAACAACCACATGTCAGAAGCATTGCTGAAGACTACGAAGCTTCTATAAATACGAGAACTTCTCTCTGGAAACAGGAAGAACGATGATGAATAAACATCTTTCCAAGAAAATGTTTTACGATTTTCAAGGGTTTAACTATGCTGATGGAAGCGGACTTTCTCGTTCTAATGTAGTGACGCCTATCTCTCAGGTTAAGTTTTTTGTCCTCTTTGATGGATGAAAAACATTTTGATTCTTATTTCAAATCTTTTACCTATTGGCGGACGAATGGTACTCTCAAAATCAATGTTTAAGAAATTCGGATTCCTTTGGGCAGGTTTTTGCTAAAAACAGGAACTCCTCAATAGATAAAAACATTGTGCAGGATATATCAAAACTAAAAGCGGAAAACTTTTGACTTTTTCCCTTTTGATAAATAATTACAGTGGAAGTGTGAACCGATAAAACAGAGATGGAAAAATCTTTCGACAATCATTGATTTCTAAAAGAAAATCCCTAATTCAAATCTGAATTACGGGATATGTTTTATTTCAGAACTGCGTTGCACTTTTCAATCGTGGTTCTTGCTGATTTCTGGAACTCTGTTCTGTATATGATTTTTCCGTTTTTCATCTACGATGATTACAGCTGCAGCTGCATAGCCTTTAGAGGACCGTCAGTTTGTTACACAATTGATAATCATCTGAAAAACTTCCTCTAAATCGAGATAGGTTGATAACATTTTCTAAACCTTCGGAAGCGCTAGAATCTATTAAGCGCAAAAAGGGTAAATCTTTGAAATGTTGATTACCACTGTGTGGTTCAGAGATGAAGCCTCTTGGTTTGAATTTTTCTTGCTGAAACCGCACTACTCCTGTATCGATGCTTGGGAATATATTGAGAACTATTCTTTTACCACTAAAATCGATAAAGATTTTTCAGATAGAAATCCAGCAGCCACGAGTGTGAAATTTTTGCGCTTTCGCCTACTTTTGGAGTTCGTCCCTATTGTGTTGATGGATTTCCTCCTAATGATATTTTTTGCCATTTTTAAAATTTTAGTTCGTCTGCAGATAGAAAAATAACATTTTATTAGCGTCATTCAGATTATTTTTCGGCTTGTTTTCTAGCTTAGGTTTTGATGAACTTCGTCAGCATTGGCCTTTTTCGCTGTAGAGCCTTTTGAAAATATCCTGTCCGCCATTTTGGTATGCAGGTCAAGGAATGAAGTTTTATTTTCTGCTGCAATTTCTTTTTATCCAGAAGAAATTTCTTTCCTTTTAGATTTTGATTTTATTATCTGTTGGAGAAATTAGAAGGATAGGAAGTTGGGTTTTCTGCTCTGCAGTGTTGATAAGCTTTTTAGCATTATCTTTAAACTCCTGTTTTGTGATGTTGCTCAGGGGATTCGTTGGTTCTAGCGCGACAATCAGGACATCAATGTTAGAGATTTTAATTGTTTTAGTTTGCAGGATATTTTAGAAAATCAGCATAAGAGTACTATCCACTCACCGTGTTGAAAATTACGCCATTTTTAGCCGTGGATTTTTGGGAACTGAAAACCATGCAGAATGTTTCCTCCATTCATATTGATGATGAATTCCTGAGTAGGATTTTTAAACTTAAAACTGGTTGCTGTTTTCCGTGAATTGTCCTGCCTATGGGAGTGAGGTTTTCCTCAAACTGCTTGTCGTAGAAAATTTTCTACATTTCTACTTTTATGGTTTGTCAACCTTTTGCATTTCGGACATTGTTGCTATTTGAGCTATGAACCAGTCGGGTAGTAGTTACATTCAAATTTAGCCGCGATTTCAGGAAAGTATACGCCATTTTGAACTTGATAATTCAAAATCGTTTTCTTCTGGTTTTTATAAAGTTTTTCAGACTTTGCGATGTTTTAAAATAGTAAAATCTTCTTACTGTCAGCACATTATCGTTAAAGATTTTCACTTCATCAAAGCTGTCTTTTGGGTCACTGAAATTGATTTCAATGAAAGAATTCCCACTGTTTCCCATCACAAAGCCCAAAGCTCCTATTTGTGGATAAACATCCTGCTCATAGACCAGACGGAAAGTCTGCCAAACGCTGATTGGAATAAGCCGTGAAATCAATCGCTCCGTTTGGGGTTTGCTAAGGGATATCGGGAAAACCGTTTCCTCACACAGCGTTGCCGTATTTATTTTGAATCTTAAATAGTTCTGAAATATGCCTGACTGAATGTGAGAATCTCCGATGAAGGACATTCAGTAACAGTTCGTTTTTTATTAGAGTTTAT
>BNJT01002399.1_pt1 | contig 92632 bp, 110 predicted proteins | sample 8540491 | NCBI WGS metagenome assembly BNJT01 (sample SAMD00202455, study PRJDB9452) | human saliva metagenome | host: Homo sapiens | reverse complement strand
GGGTTGTGTGGGGACTGTGGGAGCTGTGGGTGGCCGGTTCCCAAGGTTCGTTGGATCCGACGTCCAATCTTGAGCTCATCGGCCGATAGTCATAAAACTCAGTACCCGACGTGACCTTCAAAAAGTGCGTCGTTTGGACCACGTTGGTTTGTTGCAAAGATAGGCTCATTCAACTATTCTTAGAGTCCGATAGATGGCAAATATTTGACTGACGTAAATAGTTGCGATATCGAGGCGTTATGCCAGCAGCATTGTGGCCAAGTTTCAGCGTGTTTTGAAACCAACAATTCTCATATCAATGACGGTACGGTGGTTAACGGTTTTACACCCGCAACTGTGGCATCAGAATTTGGCATTGACGGAAATGCCAACCTGGATCGATTGACCATAGTATTACGCGATAGCACACCGGAGGGAGCGGTCAATCACTATACCGATAGTCGTGTCATGGCACGGGAATCTGAATATCCGCGCGTGCAGATGGCGTCACATACTACTGCGGTGTGCAACGAGAAGATTGTAGATTTTGAGCCGGTTGTTGTGTTTGATTTATATATAAAACCTGAGGGATTAGATGTGTTGGTTCAACGTACTGTGGTAGCCCCACGCAATAGCGATACACCATCGCCGAGGTTTAACCAAGCCCGACCACAATAGCACTAAGGAGCTATAGTGAAAAGAAAAATCCAGGCTTTGCCGTCATCAGTTTTATATTTATAGTTATGGGTACTTTTTATTTCTGCAGTAACTTTTTTTATTTAATATATTTGTAACTTCTTTCTATTATCCAATATTTGCAGGAATTAGTCTTGTTTGGATGGGGGTAGTAATTTTTAGATTTGAGAACCCACTACAACATTATTAGATGGAGAAAAAGCTCATGCTCAGATCTTGTTTTGCGGGAGATGTAGCTATAATTCACTCGTCCCGTTGGGCTAACGTAGTGCGAGGTTCCAGTCCTTTTTTTCCTTCTTCTTATCGCTTGGTTTAGCGCCGTGGCTATCTCCGCACATCTTTCTTCATGAAGATGCATTTCCTCCTTTCTGGCATCTAATTTCTATTTGCGTCATCTTTCCACTCGCTGGCTATTTTCTCCATTTTTTTACGGTTTCCCAAACTCTTACTGTAGGGAGAAAAAATATTTCAAGCGTGAACTTCACGGCTTTTGGGTGGCGCTCTGAACTGGAATCAAAAGACCCCAGACTTGAATTTGATTTGAACAACTATAATAATTTTTATTGTATTTTTAGTGGCTAATGTGAATTATTATCGGACATCTATTTTTGGATCTAAAGCTGACCATTTCGACGAAAAAGCAAGTTCCGATACCAGACGCAAGAAATATTCCTCTCGATAAATTTTTGATGTGGCTATTTCCAGAGCAGGAAGACATATGGCGTTTGATGATTGATCTAATTTGTGAGCCGCAGTATGAGGCATGGGTTCCAACAAGGCGAATGCAAAATATATATGGCGAAATTGTAAAAAAAGAAGGAAGAATTTCGGAACAATACAGAACATAAATAGGTTGATGGTGTGACCGCCTGCAAGTTGCGGACAGTTGGTTAAGGGGCATCGAGAGCAATAATTTTCTTGGCCGATAAGGATTGCTGATGATATTTTGGAAATCAACCGAACGTCTCACATCCAATGCCGAGTGAAAACGCCGCCGATTGTAGATGCCTTCAAAAACGAACGGTCGGCTGAATTAAATAACGATTCTGACCACTTCTTCCCAGTACTGTGGGGTGTAATTCCTACGTTGCTGACTGACTATGAACATCCTCTACCACGAACACAAAATTTGTACAAATAAGGTATCAACTATTGAAGATTAACCTCAGAAAAGTAACGCCCCAACTGCTAGGTTAGCCATTCAACCAAAACCCAAACAGAACAAGGGTCTTTTCCCGACGCGGGTCTACCACGGTTATTTCGATATCTTAATCCACGTCACTGAAACGATCTACTGCTGGCTTAGTATCTACCGTCTATGGCTACCTGCATAAGGCACTTGATGTGTTCGCACAACATGCCCCTAGTCTCCAGCAAGTGCCGGCTGATCAGGAAAGCAGGTGAGCTGATCTTGGGCCTGAATGGTACGCTCGTTGACACCAACAGTGTTGCCACAGGCAGCAAAGACACAGACGACGATGGTCCTGTATATAAGACCATTGACTGATTCGCCGGCAAACACTGCTGTTTCGGCGGACCAACCTACAAGTCGTATCCGATCGAGATGATAGGCCGTTGTATGTCACCCCGGTCGAACCTGGAGCAAGGCACGGTAACCGCTACAAAGAAGTATATTGTCGATGCTCTGCGGGCAACCAGATTGTGGTTTTTCGATGACAAAGGCCACCAGCGGGCAGACATCAGGGCGAAACCCCACCTAAAGGAAGCCGGTTGAACCCTGATAATAGAAACCATCAGGGAGGTTACCACCGACGTCAGGACATCCATCAAGGGTGGAAAGATATCATCAAAGCACTATAAGGCTCTCAAACACATAATCCTATGCCCGACGACGATGACAAGGACCGCCTGACTTGCAGTGGCGTTGATATCACTGCACTACAGCCTTAGTTGGCAATCCTTATTAGAAAGTCCCTAAATCCTTAGCTGAAATCATCTTGCATCATGACCTTGATATTTTCTCCAAGAACAAATAGATCAGAAGATACTAGTTCTTTTAGAGTTTTGGGAGGTTCAGCGAAGTAACCAAGATCTATTCCAGATTTACCCTCAATATCAACGACGTGAAATCCACTGGAAATAACTTCGGCCGTTGTATCTATCGGCTCATGTACTCTATACGAATAAACGTTTGATATTAAAATATCAACCGTACCCCAAGATTCTTTACTTCCGTCCAAATATGCCGTATATACCGAAATTTTACAATCTTTCTTTCCATCTCCTACATATTCAATAGTTATAGACTTTAGCAAGGAATCTTGGAAATTAATGAATTTACGTTGGATGTCATCGTTGCTGAGATGAAACATGCGCCATCCTTAGTGCCCTATTGGAGTCTGTGGCTTAACCCCAGGTGGCAAAGCATCCCATCCAGAGGGTAGAGATTTATTTGGGATATGAGGACTATTCGGACCGTGACCAGAAGCTGGCTGCCCTGGCTGCGGAAATACATATCCATGCCCCGACGTACTGCGAGGATTTAAAGGATATGCTCCCCTATTGTGTTTTCTGAAATCGACGCAACCCACTACATCGCCATCCTTATTATAGATTGTATTTTGCAACGCGTTTCCCATAGTCTCATCAATATGTGCAGACCGAATTTGGTTTCGCGCCACGCACTCTAGGCTTTTCATTTGACCAATTATGAGAACTTGGTCTTTCATATGTACGGTCTGTGGTAGGTTTCCCAGTCCTATTATCAACCCACTGACCACTTTCCTCATCGTATGAAAGCGCTTTATCATCCTTGGGATATGATTCTAATCCCAGTGTGTCAATCCATGTCAAGGGATTATGCACATACCCTGTGGGTACCCACATTCGGCCCCACACCCAATGGGTCCTGCGAATCATACACACCACCAGCAGGGATCATAAAACCTAAACCGGTTATACACCCACCCAGACTCAGCATCCTCATACTGCCCAGCAAACAACACCGGAGAAACCACACCCAACCATTGACGCCTACCAAACAACGACTGGGTCACACGACCCGCCACGCTTCCCCGCTCAGTGTCAATCAACTCCTGCGACGCACCCGCAAGATCGACGACCAAGGCATAGAACACCGCATCCACCTGCGCCTGCGACCACCCAGCCAAGTCGCCCGTACCCACATCCGTCCCACAGCACCAGATCTGGCATCACCCATGGTGTCGTACTCAGGTACCAGATCATTGTCAGCATAGGCAAACACCTGAGGCGACACTACTTTATTCGTGTTGGTATTCAGGAACAATCTCCTCTAACTGCCCATAATTAGCACTTGCTACCGCACTGAGCTTCCCACTTGCTGATGAAAGAAACACTCGTGAAAGTGACAGCCTCTCTACTGTAGATGCGGGCTGATAACCTTTGCACTAGTCTGCTGAATCTACTCCTTGCCGGGGATGCGCAGTCTTTTTGCAATGAAAGCTTTTTGAGCAGGATATCTCTATAGTTTTTGCGAGGCAGAATAGTGCGAAAAATTTAACTAGTTTTCTACACTACAACATCCAGCATGGCGTGAGGCTAAAAAAATTTTTACCTTTTGAACTAAAAAAAGTAGCCTGAGCAGCATTCCAGAGCCCAACCAACCCCTCACGATCCTCACCACTAACAGCTACATGATCACAAACTCTTTTAATCCAGTCAAGATGTTCCTGATACAACGACCAGCATAATTCAAATAGAGGAAGTCCAGGATTGCATTCCACTACACCATCAAGTATATGCCACACAACTCTTTCCGATGGAAAAAGTCCAATCATATTTTTCATATACTTTCAGTATCGCATCTAAAGCGCTCTGAATGTGAGGCACCTTTTCTTGATCCGCGACCTCATTAAGGAGTTTTGGAATGACGGATTCCTGTATTACAACCCACAGCGCCGGGTCACTCAATTTGAGTCTATCACCCTCAAATTTTAGATATTCAATTGCTATATCTTGCTTCTTCATAAGCTTCAACAGACTTGAATGACGAGTCCAAGGTTTAATATTTTCGAGAGAAAATGCGACCAATGGCGAATCACATTTTAGCAGGATATACCAAAGTTTCTGAAATACATCAAACTGCCATTCTTCCAAATTGCGATTTCCACCATTGAGACCAGAGATCAAAGATGGAAGATTCACACTAAAAAAATATAAGCTTGAACTAAATCCATAGTATCAAAAGGCTTCAGCAAAATCTGCCTGTATTTTCTTCTCTTCCTCAGGTGACATCTTTGATATAGCATCAACATCAAAAAAATTACAGCCATTCTTGAGATAATTACATCGCGCAACTCATCTCGACAAGCAGACGCAAGTACGGCTGGATCCCAGGTTCCAACTTCTTCAATAAGAGATGTTAAAGTAATCAACCCAAAAGCTCCCCTCAAACATAGATTCACATATAAAATCTCTTTAGCGTTGGACAAACATAAAGCGCATAAAGCCAAAAGCCCACGTGTTAAAAATTACACCGCTTTAAGATTCTTAGCACTTGACAGGGATTGGGATGAAAGCTGAAAAATCAAAATTCTTAGACAAAAAATCAATGAACTCTTCAGAAAAACATTCCGAAACCTTTGGCTCAGCAGGATTTCCATCTTTCCTCAACCTACACATAGAAGCCCCCTCTATTTCGTCGCAAAAGTTGAATGATCGGAAAGCAATATACTCACCGAGTTGAGTCTCTACTGTAGATACAGCATAGTCGGTACCAGTCCTGCTCAGCTCGTCTTCAATAATTTTTTCCTTGCCAGCTTCCACATACAAAGCATCATAGTACAGTCCTATACCATATTGCTTCAAAGCGCTGCCATCATCGTCAACCCTATCCTCAAAAGCTTCACGCGTAAGACCTTCAAAGTTAGCCTTTTTGACCGCTCTCTCATAGGTCAAATTACTTTCATCCTGAAAATACATACCGCAAGCATCACGCGGTACTACTATGGTGTAAAATTTCATGTTGCATCCTGTCCGAAGTTGACGTTGACTCATCGAGCTTGATTCAGGCTAGTAATTTTCAAATGCATCAGCCTTTGCACTTGTATTGTTCAATCCAATCCTTGCTGAGGTGAGCATAGGTTTTTGCGATGAAAACTCTTGAGCGAGATATATCGTCGAGCTTTGCGAAATTATTAATATTCTTGATCATTGGTCTTAAATTTCATAGCAAAATTTCAAAAGCAACGTGTTGAGTGTTAGGTTTTGTGAACACCAGGTGATAGAAAAGTTGTTACGCTGCTTCCACCAGATCGTGCTATTTTTTACTCCGTCTCCACCTCAAGTTTTTTTTGGGGGGGGGATGATAGCTCGGCCGGGAGCACAGACGATGCATATTAAACCATTTCACATGCTACGTTATAGTCGCCACCTCCACACCAAACCCATCCCAGGGTAAAGATGAACTTCTGCTTTGTACAGCGAGTTGAATCCCCGGCAAAATGTTGCCGGGGGCATCCCTACCTTCCATCGACGCGACGCGTGTCCTGTAAACCCAACATATCCCAAACTGTATGGCTATGTTATCAGCGCAGGTTATTGCCAAAATTACAAGCACAATGCTAGCAGCCACCTCGTTACAATTACTCCCTTGGTTGAGGATCCTCACGGGAAAAACGCATCTGCCTTAGAGATATCAAAAAAATAGAGGTGGAAGGGAGGGGCTGGTTTGCAAACAATCCAAGAAGTCCCTCGCCTGGCACAATATCTCCCAGCCACGCACTTACTGGAGAGATCTCTGAGTCAATAGCTTTCACCTCATTACCGTCATCATAAATATAGTAACGAAGAGAAGGGGAGGCGTTAGACTCCTCATTTTCCTGCAGTTCAGCAGCAACCATGCACAATGTAAAGTGCACGATCATACGAGCAAAAGCGCTGTCGTCTCTCCCTTCAAAATCTTCCATATCAGGAAATCTGTGCTTAACTTTTTCAAGCCAAACTATGCTGTCATCATAAACTTTGGCATAGAATTTACCAACAGTATCAATTATCAAATCTTCACTCATAAATTCTTCATCCTGTCGAAAGTTCCACTCCAAGGAATTTTCGTTGGCGATGCCACACCTTGCCCTTTATAGAAACCAATTCCATGGTCAGCCATACGTTGCGCTTGCTTTTCGGTGGGGCGCGGCTCTTGCTTCTCGGCAGGCTGCGCCGCAGACTTATGAACATCATGTGGCTCAGATTGCGGCCTTTGAACCTGCAGCCACGGCGGCAGATTATGGGATTGCTCAGGCCCTGAAACCATGAATTCCTCCAATAAACCAAACAGTTTGGCACACGGTACAATTTTCTAACATAGCAGCCACCGAGTGTCGCACGCTTGCTACCATTTCTAAACGGTAAAGAATTTATATAAGGACTGAGACCTAGTGCCTTTACGCAAACCCTCTATCCTTCGCACATTGCAATGGAATAACCGCTTTGCGCACGCCCAGCGAACCCCACCGCATGCGACAGATAACGCGACAATAGTCGCCGTGGCATCCATGGACGACCGACTACTCACCAGCCCAGCAGCCGCCCTTATTTCATTGGTTATTAATGCCGAGGCCAAAGTACCCGTCGTGGCCATAGATGCCGACGGCCTCAACCAGCCCCTCCGCGGGCCACTGCGCGCCGGGAACGGCGGCGACCTCGTCGGACTTTCCGACCACCCCAAGGAATCCCTCGACCGCAGTGAAATAGAACTTTTTGTCGACCAAGAGGGGGCGATGCCGCTTCTCGCCTGCTGGAAAGAAGGCCCAGGGCTCATCCCTCCAGAAGTTCTTGAATCGGCGGTACGACGCGTGCAACACCGATGGCCGACCGTGGTCATGAACCTCCCCTACACCTGCCCACCGGAGACAATCTCCTCTGGCGTGGCCATGGCCAACCATGTGTTCCTCATTGCCGACAGGCACCACGCCGGGCATGAGTGGCTCTACCAGCCCGGACACCAGCTCAGTACCCTCGCCCGCGACAATCGAGTGACAGTTCTGACACTCGGCGGTCAAAGCCAAAAATCACCACACCAGACACCATCCACCTCCCCCGCACCGGGCAGGGCTCCGACGGCCGCGATCCCATCGACATCCCCACCGACCCGGAATCACTCACCATCTTCCACCGCATCCTCAGCAGGGTGTACAAAAGCTGAGGGCTTGCGGGGTTGAGCGATGTTCAGGTAAGAAAAGTCCATCGCTGAGCTCGAAAAAGGGGTGTTTTTGTACCTGCGGATAGACCTATCCGACAAGAGGCTTGAAGGGGCTTGCTTTGCGGTTTATCAAAAAGTCAGTTTTCCCTGGTTGCGATGAAGCAGTGCAATTATGATCCAGCTGTAAAATCTGCTTACGCCCAAGCTCGAAAACACCTCATTTTCCGGCTTGGAGATAAGCAAACTTCTATGCAATCGTTTGCACTAACGCCGTTCAAGGCTCTAACCAGCACCATGATCTACCAAACTGCCATCTTTCCAGGTCTTTTACAGCATCATGAGCGGCCCCCTGCAAGATAGGTCCATCCCCAGGTACAAAAACACCCTTTTTTCGAGCTCAGCGGTGGACTTATCTTACCTAAACATCATTCAATACCCCCGCAGAAGAAAGATCGGCAGGAATGCTACGACGAACGCGAGCACTCCGCATCGCGGGTTGCGTCCAAGCCAGGCAACCCGCCCCAGCTTCCCCACCACCTACTGCAAAATCGCTTCCCCACGATACTGTTTCAGGGCGAAGCGCTCGATGTCTTTGCAGAGTTGTTCTTCGGTGTAAAGCACGCTGATGAGCATGCTGATGGCGGCGGCGACGCGGCGGTCGATGATCGGGTCGCCGAAAAGCACATGTGCAGCCTGCGCAACGTTGTGGGATTGCCTGGATTGCCACGAGGTCAGGCCCGAGTCGGGCGCTGGATTTTTTTCCAGCAGGTATGCGTATTTGATGGCGAGTTCTTCGCTGCGCGGGTAGGTGTCGCCATTTTGTACGTCTTTGTAGCTGATGAGTGAAATGAATTCTCGTAGGGTCTGCTGCTGTGTAAGGGGTGTCGTCGATGATGTGGACGCAGGTGTCTTTGAAAAAAAGGCAGCGCTTCTCCATCGGCGATGAGCCTGTTTATGAGCTCGTTCGCTTTATCGCCAAGCTTATCGATGCGCACAGCCACGTTGTTTCCTTAGGGCTAGGGTTTGTGTCTGTTTTTGTCTGGAAAGTGCCTGCTTATCTACCGCCAGCTTACAGGTTTTTGCACGTTCGGGTATGGCCAGCTGTTGCTTTGTGTGGGTTCGTGTGGCCTTGAGGGTGTTCCTGTACTGCGACATGTGTTTTTCGTGTGGTTTCTCACACCAGACTGCCCGTCCCCACGTTCCAACAGTCGTTTTTTTCGACGTCGCTTCAGCTGCCGTCCCTCCCATACCCGGCCGCATCCAACCCCTCGCGATCATCGCTGGTTCTCATCCCGTGGGCGTAGGCGCGGAGATGAATTCTAGGTCACAATGTTCCGCCCGTCGGGTGATTCTTTTAGGCCTCCGAGCAGCGATGATGGTTATCAGACAGTTGTTGTTCTCTACGCAAGGAGGAGTTATGAGTCGCGTTGTTAAGGCCAAGGATGCCGTGGTCGCGCGGGACCTACGGAAGACATACGGCGCTGGGGAGTCACAGGTGACAGCGCTCAACAATGCAAGCATTCGTGTGGGTGTGAGTAAGTTTTTGGCGATCATGGGACCGTCAGGTTCGGGCAAATCCACACTGATGCAATGTTTGGCCGGACTTGACAGCATTGATTCGGGCAATATCAAAATTGGTGGGATTGACATCACAAGTCTGAATGATCGTGATTTAACACGCCTTCGGCGTGAACATGTTGGTTTTATTTTTCAGCATTTCAATTTGGTGTCCACCCTGACCGCAGAGCAGAACATTATGCTGCCCATGAAATTAGCCAAGCGTCAGGTGGATCAAGAATTGTTCAACAATGTGGTGGAGCGACTGGGCATTAAGTCACGCTTATCACATAAGCCGCATGAAATGTCGGGCGGACAGCAACAACGTGTCGCTATTGCCCGCGCGCTTGTTGCTCAGCCGACGGTGATTTTCGCTGACGAGCCGACGGGGAATTTGGATTCCGTATCCAGTTCGGAGGTGCTGCGCTTTTTGCGCGACAGCGTTGATGTGTTTGGCCAGACCGTGATTATGGTGACGCACGATCCCATTGCCGCGACCTACGCGGATGAGACGATTCTGCTTGCCGATGGCCGCATCACCGCCACCCTCGTCTCCCCACCGTGGAACAGGTTGTGGCTGCATTGCAGGAGGTTGAGTAATGAACTTCCTCGTAGCATCTAGTTTAAGAAACAATCTGCGCAGGCTCATCGCCACCGCCACCGCAGTGGCGCTATCGGTGGCGTTTATGGTGGCCACGCTGCTGATTATGGGCACCTACAACACTGCCCTGTCGAACAGTGTGACGGAGCAGATGAAGAACTCCGATGTCTGGGTGGGCTATGACGGCTCATTACCAGACAATGCAGATGAAGTGCTGGCCAAAACCGCTGACCGCATCCGCGAGCGTCCCGACGTGCAGGCCGCCGATGTGCAGCGCAGCGCATCCGGTGAGGTACGGCACGATTCCCGCAGGGCAAACGCACAGATCCAGGCGATGCCGAGTGAGCCTCTTCGCTGGGCCACGCTGGCGGAGGGTGCGTGGCCGCAGTCACCGGACGAGGCCGTGCTGAACAAGTCCGCAGCGGATTCTTTGCAGGGTATCTGTGGGTGATTCGGTGCGCTTAGACGATAAGAACTCCGTTCGCGTCGCGGGCATTACCTCTCAAGAAGATCAGATGATGTCCATGGGTTTCGCCGAGATTAGTGTGATGCCGGAGCTGCTGGATCGTCTTGAAGCCCAGAAATACGCTACGGGTATTCTGGTTCGCAGCACTGCCCATGACGGCACAAGCAACACCACCCCGGATCAGCTGGCACAACAGATAAAAGACCAGACTCAGGGCACTCCCGACATCACGGTGCGTACTCGCGACGAGCAGGCGCAGCATCAGATCGCGGACCTTTCCGGCAATACCGCGACGCTGACCGCCATGCTGGGTGTGTTTGTGGCTATTTCTATGATTGTGGCGGGCTACGTCATCGCGAATACCTTCCAGGTTCTCGTCGCGCAGCGGACAAAAGAACTGGCGTTGCTGCGCTGCATTGGTGCGGATAAGCGGCAGGTGCATGGCCTGATTCTGGGCGAAGCCGGTATCACGGCATCGGTGGCCGCGCTGGTGGGCTGCCTACTGGGTGTCGTTGCCACGGTGATCTTTGCCCAGTTCATGTCAATGATGAGTGCGTTGACCATCAGTCCGCTGGCGTTGATCGCTGGTTTTGTGGTGGGCGTTGTGGTGACGGTTGCGTGTGCTCTCGGGGCGTCAAAACGCGCGACCCGCGTGCATCCGGTGGAGGCACTTCGCCCGCTTGAGGCAGTGGCTTCGGACAAGCTGCCACTGGGGCGCACGATCGTGGGTTCCGCTCTGACCCTGCTGGGCGCGGCGGGCCTGATTTACGGTGCGACGAGCGGTATGGCTGTGGCTATTGCTGGCGGGTTTATATGTGGCATGGGCGTGCTACTGGCCGCCACGACGTTGCTACCAAGGCTGGTGTCGCTGGTGGGTCGGGCACTGTCGCGAGTGTCGCTGCCGGTGGAGTTGGCCGCCGCTAATTCAATGAAGAACCCGCTGCGCACAGCAGCGACAGGTATTTCCATGCTGATCGGTGTGGCTGTGCTGGTGTTGATGGCCACGGGCATTCACTCCGTGCAGGAGTCCATTGTTTCTCAGATTAATCGGGAGCGCCCCTTTGACCTCATGGTGACCACGAGCAACCCGGCTGGTTTCTCGCCGCAGGAGCTTGAGCAGATTAAGAACAATCCCAAGGTCACGGCCAGCGCTGATTCACAATCCGCACAGGTGACAGTGACCACCTCTGATGGTCAGGAACATCCAGTGAAGGCCGAGACTGCGGATAGCTCACAGCTCAGCGAGGTGTTCTATGCCAAGGGTGATACATTGTTCCCACAGTCCGGCGTGGGCACGGTGGGCACTATCACCGAGAATAAGTCCCCCCATCACCATTCAGGGCGATGCGGGTAGCATAGTTGCCTCGGCGGACGTGAGCGACAAGCGCGCCCCGGATCAGATAAGGATGTCGAAGGATGACTTCACCAAGGTGGCGCGGAACACCGTCACTGACGCCGTGTACCTGCGACTCACTCCAGGTCTCTCAGCGGACGAAGTTCAGCAGGTTACCAGCGATCTGAGTGCCCTGAACGACAGCTACAACACCGGCGGCGGCGCCCAGGAACGCGCCTACTACACCAAGATATTGAACATCATGCTCATGGTGGTGCTGGCGCTGCTGGCCATTACCCTGATCATCGCCTTCGTAGGCATCGGTAACACCACAGCGTTGTCGGTGCTGGAGCGCCGTCGCGAATCCGCACTGCTGCGGGCGGTTGGTTTGGAGCGCCGCCAACTGGTCACCACCATCGTCGTGGAGGCCATGCTCACCGCCGTTGTCGCCGCCGTGTGTGGCTGCGCGCTGGGGATCTTCGCCAGCTGGTCCGGCGTGAACGCGCTGGAACACACCGCCGACAAGCTTGAGCTGGACCTGTACATCCCGTGGTTGCAGGTCGCCCTGATCATCGCAGGTGCAGGCACCGCCGGTGTGCTCGCCGCCCTACTTCCCGCCATGGGTGCTTCTCGACGCCCACCGGTGCAGGACCTCGCGGCAGAGTAACTGCCCCAGTATGCCTGATGTATCGTGCCTGGCGTAGCCGCTACCGAAGCGTGCTACGTCAGGCACGCGGCGTTCACAACGCCAACCATCACCAGCGACACGGAGGCCACAATGGCACCGGCGCGGAGCTTCTTATCTTCCACAATGTCGCGGAACCTTCCCGGAATGGCCAATTCCATGGCCACCAACGCCGCGGCCTGGAGCACTATTCCCAGAAGGCCAAACACCCCGGCCTCAATAAGCCCCTTGCCTAAGCCCAATTCGGAGGCGGAACTATGCACGGCGGTGGCCACCACAATTCCCGTGGCTATCTGCTGCGCCGCCGCTATGAAACCAGCATTGGGCAGGTGATCCACAAACACCAGGCGATGTAGTTTCCCGGGGGTAAGCAGGTCAAGAACCACAAACCCCAGCACCAGCATCACGCCGGCGAGGGCGAAATAGGCCAGCGTACTCACGACCTCTGCAAATACGTCCATTTTCTCTCCTTTTATTTCACACCGGATCCCGACGATCCACCGCTACTGCTGCCACCATTACTTCCCGAGCCAGACGACCCGCCAGAGGAATCACGCGGCGAGGACGGACTGAACCCAGGCCCCAGGAAAATCAAACTGCCATTGTTGTAGCGGTGCAGGTCCTCCACCTCAATCTGGCATTTTCCGTTATTGTTGGACACCACAATAAGTCTCTTGTCGTAGCGCAAGTATTCCGACCCCGACGCGGAGTCAAACTGCCTGGCCATCGGCTTAACCTTATTCGCAATATCCGAAGCCGTCTTCTGCACGCTATCGCCAGACTTGCACTCGTAGGTATTGCCGCTCTTTCTGGTGTAGTTCTTTGACACATAGCTTTCGGGATTACTCGCGCTAGCGAATCCCGCGGCAGCCGTCACAAAAGTCAGGCCCACGGATGCTGCGCTCACAAGAACCAGAACAATGCCAAGAAGCCTCCAGCGGCCACTATTCATGACGGAAAACCTGCCTTTACTATTGTCGGGAGCGTCGTTGTCGGGGCGTCGAAAAGCATATTAAACCGAGTAATCAGGCGCTGGGGGCGCGGGGTAAATGATCAGCTCACCGGGAAGAATCACCCGCCCCGTGGACACCTCCCAGGAATCGTCATTGGACCAGCCCTCAAACCCCAGGCGGAGCTGCTCGGACGCATCGGCGTAGTCGATGTAGGCCATTTCCCCCTCCGGCGGAAGCCCGGTTGTGCCGTGCGACACATAGCGCGCGTGGCCGCGCTCCTGCTCCACGTAGTGAACGCCCTCAAACTCCAGAACGCTCTGCGGGGTGAGACCCGTCGCCTTCCGCGAGGTCCACCACACCAGCTCAAGCTCGCCGTCATCGATTTCCACGGCCAGGAAGCTGCTACCGTCACCGCCGTCCAGCAGGTGTTCGTACCAGGTGAAATTCCCCTGGGTCACCACCAGCGTGCCGCGCACCAGGTAATCCGTCGCCCCATACGTAACGACGGCCCCCGGGCCCAAGCGATCCGGTCCGAAATCAGCGGCATCCGGGACCTCGGCAAACAAATTACGTGCTGGCTGCTGCTCATCATCAACCTGACGCGCCTTGCTGAAGCAATATAGCGCTCCTATACCACTCACACCCGCAATAGCGAAGAAAAACAATGACAGAAGTAGCACTACAGTATCCTCAGTCTCAGCTTATTTTTATCCAGCATACAAGCATAGCCCTGGGGAAGCATGTCACAATGGGCCTATGAAGAAGCGAGCATGGATCGGTTATGCGTCCGCTTTTCTCTCCTGGGCGCTTGTTATAGGGGCGCTCATCGCGTTTTTTATGGGGCATTCCGCACTGGCGCTCTTTCTGTGCCTGCCGGGAATATTATTGGTCTGGCGCAGTGGAAGCATGTTTGGCGACACCAAGAAACTCCCCAAGGGTGCCCCCATACCCGATGCGAAACGCGTCAAACGCTACCGACAAGAAAACCCCGGTGCCACCATTGTTGACGCCATCAACGCGATCAACAGGCAGGACGGGGTGTACTAGTTACTTCGGGTTGGTGATGCGCGGCGCATTTCCCGAGCCATCCCAGCCCTCGGCCGACGCGCTCGCATTCCCCACAGTCGCCGAGACCTTAATCGGCTTATCACCAGCGGCAACGCCCTTAGCCGTGTACACGGCACGCGAATATTCCTTCATCCGGCCGCTATCGGTGTCCTGGCCGTGCTGACGATCCTGATCCCCAGCGAACGCAATACTGACATTCACATTCTCTTCCAAGCCCCAGTGACGGCCCTCTTTAACCAAAATCGCACAATTCTGGTTATCCTTCGACGAAATACACCTCAATCGTGGCGAAACGCTCCCCCGACGCGTCCTTCACCGGCACGCGACCATCCTTCACCATACGGTAACTTGTGCCACACGTATTCGCCGCAGCAGCCTCAGGAGCATCCAACACGGAGACAGCGCCCAGACCACCACACGCCAAAGAAAAGGCCATGAACAGCTGAAACACACTCTTACGAGTGATCATCATCTACCTCCAACAGATACTCACCAGGACACTTAGCAGGTTGCGATATCTGCTAATCCTACGCGCAGCACATGTAATATTTTTCCGACGCGCCGCGATAGGGGTAACGCAACGCTAACTTTTTGCGATACTTTTTGGCAAATTCTCATACGCGTAAGGGTTCATGCAGGTAGAAGCTTTTCGACGCCACCATGGCTACGGTTGGCAGATAAGATGCGGGTGAGTTGGGGGTGGGTATAAGGGTTAGCGCAGTGGGGTGATTTTTATTCAGAAGGGAGGTCTGCGTCTTGAGTGTCGGCGTAGCGGGCTTGTGAGGTTGTGGGAGTGGGCTGGGTCTGGTTGTGGGCGTGGCGTGGTTGCGGGTACGGACCGTCTCGGTTGCGTGCGTGAGCTAAGCGCGGGTCGGTACTGACGAATCCGCAAGCCACTGTATGATTACCCCCTGAAGCGCCTGTGGCGGGAATTGGCAGACGCGCTGGATTTGGGTTCCAGTGCCTTAGGGCGTGGGAGTTCAAGTCTCCCCAGGCGCACCACGATTCCCTTACTTAAACACGCATTATCATGCACACCACTTGCGGTACTCACCCAAGTGGTGTTTTCTTTACCCCCATCATCCGCCTCACCATCAAACTGCCTCAGAACCGAGATAACAGGATGCAGGGTGAGCAGTCGCCATGCGCCTCACCCCACTCGCATCATCCTGCGGGTTAATGGCAACTGCAGTAAAAAACACCCCATTGAGCAACTTCTTCATACTGGGTGTTGCCTGCATATACAAGCGAAAGCAATCTTCCAGCAGATCCAGCACATACCCAAGGTGCTTCTGGACTACGTGGGACTCGAGGCTCTGCTACACGTTAGCATTCACCCCCTGACTGGGCGCATAACATCAGCCTGTTCCCATCGCACCCGAACAAGTGCAGCCTCAAGCAGTTCAAGATTTTTAGCAATATTCTTTTTCACATCAAGCGGGCGGCCACGCATTTTATCTTTGCGATATTCCTTTTTGGTTTTTGTAACTCATATGTAATGTGTCCAGTTCCGCAAAATATATGGTCGCAGCGGCAACATAAACTTCCAGCGACAGGAGATTTAGGCCAAGTCATGGACGGTTATGTAGTTACTTGGTGCAATATGCAGCATAGTGCCCACAACATAAGTACCCATCCACTAAATATAGACGGGTATTGGTAATACAATTTAATAACGTGACACGAAAGTATAGTAAGGGTACTATTTTAGGTCGTTCAATAGAAGGAACTTTGCAACCGAGGCATGAACCTCTGGGTTTCCGGCCCAGTAGGCGTGCCTGGCACCTGGAATCATACATACTTCTGCACGTGGGATTCGATTTCCGAGAATTGCTGCATTGCCAGGATCGGAGATAGGGTCATCCGTGCCGTGGAGGATCAAAGTGGGGACTGTAATATTTTCTGGAATTGGTCCGTCGGGGCGATCTGAGGCTTTGCCGTGGATACTCATTACTTCTGGTGAATGAGGTGTGGGAAAGACACTGGCAGCTTGTTGCGGGTTTGCTGCGATCCAATCATCTGGATAGAAGAGTGAAGCCAATGCGCTCGGGTCCCCAGATGCGAGCGCTGCTACTCCAGCGGCGGGACGGGGTAGGCCAGTTCCATCGCCAACACTGGCACCTCCAATCGCGAGTGCAATAATACGGTCTGCATGCTCTGCTGCGAGCCACTGAGCAATTCTTCCTCCCATCGAGTGTCCGTAAACGTGCACTTTATCGATGCCTGCGTGATCAAGAATAGTTATTATATCGTTTGCAAAATCCCGCGTTGACCATTCAGAGCTCAGTGGTGCTGTGGTCTGGCCGGTGCCTCTGTGGTCGATGAGCACGATGGTTCGATCGGTAAATTCATTTAGGACGGAATCCCATCCATGGTGGTCTAGCCCTCTTCCTTGGATAAGTACTAGCGGAGCTTTTGGATGATGGCACATTTTTTTATGAAATACCAGAGTTTGTCATTGTTCAGTAATGTTACAAAAGTCATAGTCAAATCATATCATAAAAACTAGTTTTTCCCAATTGAGGATAGCGTCAATAGCCATAGTAAGCTTATCCGTCCATACATCTAGGAGAGCGTCATTGTTCTCAAGGTAATAATTCTTTGGGTGCTTTCATTGGAAATGAAGCAAGGCTTCATAATCTTGAAGACCAATGGGGTTACGTCATCGAAACGTGCAAGCACTACGCAGATACAAATGAGTTATATGGCCTGAATGGTATTCCTGGCAAATATAAAGACAAGGAGAAATGGGCACGAAATAGATCTGTGAGCATTACTTTTTAAAGTAATGCTCACACCCTGTATTCTTATTATGCTACAATATGTAGTACATGCATAAACATCCTACCCAAAACATGGACACCCGGGCAACAAGCCCTAAATACCGTCCAAAGCTACTACCCAAAAAGCAAACAGTCCGTGCAGTACTCAGGTGGATGGATAAACACCACCTTATTTCTTTGATGGTTATAGGGGTAATAGGGGTGCTTATCTGTAGTTTTCTTCCTGATGTTTTTCTCCTCCATGGTGAATCGCTCGGGCCTAGTAATTAAGCAGCCTTTGCTTTCTCAGCCTTACCTTCTTGCCATAGGCACAGGTAATCTACCGCGTGCATAAATGCGATAAGACTATTAACGCGCCGATACTGCCGCTTTGAGACTGCGTGGGCAGTGGCGTGTCGACTTAGCTGGTGCGGAATTGCATCTTCGCTATCTGAGTGGAACTGCAAAAACATTCCCCATAGTCCACCATAGACTATGCCCTGCTCAATCTCCTTTCCGCATCTATGTTAAAGCGCGTACTATGTCTCCGCGTACCATGACTCATCTTTTGTCCCTTCCCCTGATAGGTGAAGTTTTCAATTAGCATTGTATCAATCAGATTAACAGCCAATGCCTGCGCAGCGGCCGTGTACCCGCCTCGTAGCGCACTAGCAACCTCGACTGCAAATTCCCGCCATTCAGCCAGATCAGGTTGATCAATATCTTCAAGTAACTCGCAATAATGGTCTACAATAGATTCTTGGTGATCGGATAGAATATGTAGACGCGCGAATTTTGACTGTGCACTAAAAATCTGAACGCATAGTTCTGGTTCCACAACCCAGAGTAGTGCTAGCCCTTCGTCCAGCAACAAACCTTCAAGTAGACTATGATCACAATGTTCCAAGGCAGAGTCAGTCCATTTAGAGGATGACGAGATCGCGTTGCGGTAATCCTCAATATTGAGTCGTTTGAAAAGATTGGCAAGCTGCCGCCTGGTCTCTCTCAAAACATCTGGAACATTAATTTGCTGATTAAAGGCTAGGTCAGTTGCAGGTAACTCTCCCACAAACATACTTGCAAAGTCGATAGCCGGTGTGAAGTATATCCGATCAAACTTGGGAACTGTAGTTGTAGGGACCAGGGGTGGCATATCTATCTTGGCGAGTGCCTTGATGGCTTGTTTCGATGCACTTCCAGCGTCATAAGCCTGCGCAAATCGCGCTGCAAACCCGCCCCTATATAGCTCGGGCATAATTGATGAGGGCATTGCTGCTGTCAGCTGATCACTTAGTTTTGGCATTAACCCAGCACCCGTTAGTCCCTTGATCATATCTTCCATGAAGTATTGACCAGGTAACAGCGGGTTTCTCCATGTTTGTGACAGTGCTGACATGTTAGCTATGGCTGGCGTTGCGCTAAAACTACTCGACGCCTGAGCGGCAAGGTCTACCGAGGGACGGATCTGTTCCGCTAGCGACTGGCTTAAGTCTGCAGCGATGTGGTTACCATTAACCACGCTAGCAAGTGGATTATTATGGCGACGCGTCAGCTTAGACAACGAAGGCACCTTTCAAAACGCGAGACAGCCCTGCTATGCAGGGCAGAGAAGGGGGATTCGCTACAAACCTATGGCGCAGACTAGATCAAACACAATTTTTTTGGATAAATATGAGTGAGGCTGTGGATAACTTCTACGTCACAAGGCCCCGGTGTTCAGTGACTCGCTCCCTACGCCGCACGTTTCTGGAACTGGCGGAAGTCGTCGCCTAAGAAGGCTTCGATCGTATCGATACGCCGGTTGGCTTGTGCTTCGCGACTATCTTGGACTTTGCCCAGTCCGTCAACCTCAGTCTCACGAATACCGCGCTCCAGGAAAAGTTCGCGCTTGATCTCCATCATCTCTCGCTTTAAGCCGCTGATCTGCTCAGTTGTGCTTGCGAAACCAATACCCATACGCCGATCAACATCTTCCAGGTTAACACTGAGGTTATAGGTCGCATCTTGCAAGTTGGCAATATCTTGCTTCATGCTAGCAATGTCTTGTTTCATGCCAGTGATATCTTCTTGCATAGCAGCTTGGTGTTGCTTGAGCTCGACAATATCTTGCCTAACTTCAGCAAACCCCTCCTGCATTTCTGCCTTAAGGTCCGCGACAGAGCTAGTAAGTGATGCCACTGACTCAGTCAGAGTTGTTACCGTTGCCCCGAGTGCGGTAACTGTTTCCGTTAATTGGTGTAGTTGTTGCTTCGATTCCTTGTCCATAGTGGTATATCTCCGCTTTATTAAGTTATATTATTAATCATACACGATTTAGAAGATTGAACCAATCGATGAGGTTACGGAAGACGCAGCTACGACCGCACATAGGAGCACGGTCCTGTGCACGCTGCATGCTCTAGCACCAGGCTCCGACTCATACTCCAGCGTCACTCGTCAAGCAATTGCTTAGCACATCGTGGACGACACCATAGTGGCCTGCGATGGCAGTAAATGCTACACCGGACGCATGAAGCGCTTTGGCTTTTGTTTGTTCCGTGCTACTCAGCGTCCTACGCTGGTGCGCCTCACCATTTCTTTTGATAATTTCGGCAATAGTCGCTCTGTGAACACCAAGCGCCCGTCCAATCTCGGCGTAGCTTTGACCTGAGCAGTAACGTTCAAGTGCCTCTTGGCGCTGCTGCTTGGATAGCCGTTTATGAGGCGCACGTTTTGGCGTTGCCACAGGAACGGGCTCTGCGATAGCTTCACTCGCATCATCACGCGAACGGAGCTGCTGCCGCAGTTGGATGAGCGGCATAACTTTGTTCATATCAAGATTAGTAAGGAGCACCACGATTCCCTTACTTAAACACGCATTATCATGCACGTTGCACTTAAGTAAGGAGGCAGTCTATGAGCTGGGATCTTAGTGCTTTCCGGACAAAAGGCCCGATGACATCAATTGATGGCCTCACTGAAGATGATCTTGTCCCGCTGCAGCGCCAACAGATAATGACTGAACTTGCCGTGATCGCCAAGGCATGTGGCGCACAGCTCGACACTAATGACCCAACGTGGCTGACTATGCAAACAGATGCATGGATAATCGAGTTCAGCTTGGGAAAGCGCGAACCTCTCGTAACCATGGCACTTCACATCAGGGGCGACGAAGAGCCAAGAGAGGTCTTTACCTACCTTGTTCATGAACTTGGGATGCAGCTACTGGAGTGGAGCACAGGGGAATTTCTTGACCTATCGAAGCAAAGCAGCTTTCAGGGATGGCAACAATGGCGCGAATGGGCACTTCCCAAAGATTAGGCTGACGGAGCAGCAGCGATGGTTGTCAAAAAGTCAGCTATAGCGATAGCCATATAGTCGTTGGACGTGCTAGTATCGGCGGCGCAAAAATTATATTCGCACATTAACTACATGAGACAACTTTCGCTTCCATGCTGACAACTGACACTGCAGGCTATCAAGAATGCCGCGATTAAAGCTTCCAGCAGAGCACAATAAGAAGGTGATTGTTAAGAATCTAACCGACAATCCAGGCAAACCGACCCCAACAAGGAAGAGGCCATGGACAAAACACTGCTCATCATAGTTTTCGCGTCCGTACCTAGCATTATTGTTATTGGTTTCATTTCTCACATAATCTACCCTAATGGCGCGTTATAATCGAGAAATTTCGCAAGGAATACGCCGTTCGCGATCATTTCTAGTAGACCAAATAATTTTTGAATCTGGCGTCGTTATGATGGCCGCTTTTATAGGGTCAACGTCATTCGAGATGGCATCCCACATCATTCAGAATGAAAATTTCTTTGGACTCATAAGTCTTGCTATATTTTTAGCAGTTCCAACTTTAGTAACCATTGTCGTTACATTCATCATAACCGGCCTCACGCTACGGTACGTGGAGGTAAACCCTACGGGATTTACGTTTCGAAATAAACTCGGACGGACGCGTAATTTTTCCTTCAACGATGTCGGCGGGTATCACTTTCGGCCTTTTGTTTTAGGCAAGTATGGCCCACCCCCTGGAGGCCATCTTCAGTTTGTTGACACGACAGGTCGACAACTTTTTGAGGTGCAGATTCGCTCTACGTCCAGGCCCGACCAGGTAGGCCAATATGCTATGTTTTGGACGCTACAGGGCCGGTGGCCCCAGCACGGCAACCACATGGATGAGCAGGTTTTAGCAAGCTATACATCGGACGCCATGATTTCCTTTTTCAAGCCTTATTCGAGCTACACCCCCTCCCAAAACCCCCATCCCATCTGAATCCTTCTGCACTACAATAGGGCATCTCACGGTATGTAGAGAGCAGGAGTAGATGATTCGTTGGTTTAAAGATGTCGGCAGTGACCACCTCGCACTGGTGGGCGGCAAGGGTGCCAATCTCGGGGAATGCGCCACAGCAGGGTTTCCCGTCCCGCCGGGGTTCATTATTGATACCAGCGCTTATACAACCGCAACCGAGAGTATCCAGGCCGAGTTAATCGCGGCCGTCGATAAGCAGGACATTGAGCAGGCGCAACAGCTAGTCAGAAGCGTCACCATACCGGCAGACCTGCGGGCGGAGGTTGAGCAAGCGTATGCGGCGCTGGGGGATGGTGCGCGGGTGGCGGTGCGGTCGTCGGCAACCGCAGAAGACCTTGCCGAGGCCAGCTTTGCCGGGCAACAGGACTCCTACCTGGGCATAACCGGAGTGGATGCGTTGTGGGACGCGGTGCGCAGGTGCTGGGCGTCGCTATGGAACGAACGGGCGGTGTCCTACCGGCGCAAACACGGCGTGCCCAGCGAGGGGCTGGCACTGGCGGTGGTGGTGCAAACAATGATTAGTTCCGACGTCTCCGGCGTGCTGTTTACCCGCAACCCCATGGCCGATAACACCGACATGATGATCAGCGCCGCCTACGGGCTTGGCGAAAGTGTGGTCGCGGCGCTGGTCACGCCGGATACGTTTACGGTGACGCGGGAGCCAGTCACGGTGGTCTCACACACCATCGGGAGCAAGGAAACCCGGATTGATATGGCCGATGGGGCCGCGACCGTAACCACGCCAGTACCACCAGAGGACCAGGCACTCCCCTGCCTTGACGAGCAGGCGATCCAGCAGCTGGTGGCATTGGGCCAGCTGGTCGAGGAGCATTACGACGCCCCGCAGGATATTGAATGGGCCTTCGCTGACGGCGAGTTGTACTTGTTGCAGGCCCGGCCGATCACCACGGTGGCGAGCACGGACGCAGCGAGCGTGGAGGGACATTCACCTGCGCGGAGTCGGGTTGAACGCACGCTTCGGGATGACCTGATGGAGCATTATCCCACGCCGTATCCGCTGGATTTGGTAGCGGTACATGCGTTGCAGGAGTCGATACAGGATTCTATGCGGATGATTGGTCTGAACGCGCCGTCGGCCCACGAGATTATTGTCGGCGATGATGACGGTGTGATTCGTATTCATGCACAAGCACCGCGGCCTGATGCGGCTGTGGTGTCGCGGTTGCCTCGGACTTTTGCCAAGGGCATGCGCCACGATCCGACCCGCTGGCCTGCGGAGGAAAAAGAAGTGCAGGAGGATCTGGCTCGGCTTGCGCGCCGCGCCGCTGCCTGCGGGGATGCGTCTGATACCGAGGTGGTGGTGTTGCTGGAGCAGATTCTGGCCCAGGCAGCGCAGCTGATGTCCAATCGTTTCCTCTATTACCTGGCGCCGATGACGGTGCTGCGGTCCAAAAGCTAAGGCGTTAATTCGCCTGGCTCGGCAATCGGATCACGTGAGCACGGAGGACCTGTACGAGGATCTGGATTACGTCACCGCCGACGTGTTGGCTGGGATTCGGGATTTGACCGCCACCGCGCAGGAGTCTGGTTTGGGGGATGTGTTCGCTGAAACCCCGCCGGAGCAGATCGAGGATGCGCTGAAGTCTGCGCCGGACAGCATGCGGTTCTTGGCTGAGGTGGACGCGTTCTTGCAGCGTCGCGGCGCGCGGACGGCCTGCATGTATGTGCCGTTTTCGCATACTTCATGGCGGGAGACCCCACAGAGTTTGTACGAGCTCATTGCGGTGTCGCTGAGGGGCCAGCAGGCTTCGGGTTCGGAGGTGACTGGTTCGGCAGTGGCGACCGTCGAGAAGCATCTGCCCAGGTTGCTGCGTGGCAGTTGGCGCACAACTGTGGAGAAGTTGCGGGCGCTGCATGTTGGTCGCGAAGGCACGCTGTATGCGATTGAAGAGGTGCTGGTGCTCGCCCGGACCGCCATGCGTGAGCTTGCTCGGCGGCTGGTTGATCGCGGCGTGCTGGAGACGGCCGATGATATTCGCTACCTGTATTTTCACGAGGTCACCGACGCTTTGCGCGATGAGGTGCCGCGTGGTGAGGTGGTTGAGCGTCGTCGGCGGCAGCGCGGCACGGCGGAGGCGGTGTGGTGGGATCGCGGCGAAACCACCGACGATGTTGATGCGATCACCGGTGTTCCCGGGAGTCCTGGTCAGGTGGTGGGTACCGCTCGGATTATCCGCACGCCCGCCGATTTTGGGCGTCTGCAGCCCGGAGATATTCTGGTCTGCCCCTTCACCGACCCCACGTGGACACCGCTTTTCGACGTCGCGTCTGCCGTGGTTTCCGACATCGGCGGCCCGCTCTCCCACGCCGCGATTGTGGCTCGGGAATACGGGATTCCGGCTGTTCTTGGGACGGGTGATGCGACCTCCCGCGTTAAGGACGGCGAGAAGATCATGGTGGATGGGCGGAAAGGAAGTGTTGTGGTGGTGAGGTAGTTGTGGGAATACTGGCTGTTAGAGGAAAATGTCTATTCCCAGCAACGTGCTACCTCTTTTTGATGTTAGGGTAGCGTCCATGAAGGACACTGAAGAAGAAAACGAAAGTGACATATATGCGACTCTTGGTATCACCTTTGGGGCCATGGGTTTTGCTGGTATTGGGTTTGGCGTACTAGGGCTTGTTTTTAGCATCCTGTCGTTCAATAAAGGTGATGATCGAAAACTACCGCTTATAGCGTTTATTATCAGCACCATCACTACCGCGATTCCTTTTTTACTTTAGTAAGCACCAGCTGAGTCTCCGCATCGATGATCAGCAGTTCAGCTGCGGGTGTGTCGCAAGCATTATGCCTTGCATGTTCCAGCAGTACCGAACCATCGAAGCGACTATGGATTATTAGGGTCTAGCTTGCGGATTGCCTGTTCATATTTCTCGGCGCAGGTCTTTGATAAAGCCCTGTTGCGATTGTAGAGCAGCAAAGAACTGCACATACTTCTGCCTCTGCTCTTCTGATATTCCCTGCATAACGTTTTAGCCGGCAATGTGGTGAGAGGTGCGATCAGCTGTTTCAAGCTTGCTTCTGGGTAACGGCGCAGTAGCCATCGTGTTAGTGGCCATGTGGCTTGTTCGACCAGTCGATTGAACAGAATGTGCACTGCAATACACATTGGCGTACTGCGCCATGAAGCTAAGCTGACCAGTAACAATGTATTGACACGCTCGGGATAGAGTTCTACAAATCTCATGGCCGCGCGGTCACCAGCGGAGATTCCAACGACTGTAGCCGAGGCTATTTTTAGGTCATCCAGCAGTCGGCACAGAGCTGCCTCAAAATCACCATTGTGCCCTGCTAAAGCGCTGCTTGTTCGCCCATAACCTGGCCGCGATACCGTGATCACCGTCCAGTCGTGCTCTATAAACCACTGGATGTACACCGCGTGTGCCCACCAATCAGAAACAACACCGCAGGACCATTGCCCGGTTGGATGCGGTATTCAAGATGATGCTCGCCGACGTTGAGCATAGGGTCATGGTTATAGACTAGTGCGTCGACTCAAGCGGAATAGACTTGTTTGTTGTGTGTCACATGTAGGTCTTCATACCTCCTCACCAGCTGGAACCTGCTCTGTTAGACTGATTACTTATGAGCGGCACAACATCAGCAAAGCCGGACTACACCCTTCCCTATGAGCAAACAGTCTTGTCAATTCTGCGAGATTTCGGGATTGTTCGAGCCCAACTTTTTGGAAGCGCAGCACGTGGCGAACTGACACCCGCTAGCGATATTGACCTACTCGTAAAACCAGATGGCCCTATTGACTATGGTCAACTATTCTTACTTCAGGAAGCACTCGAAGCGGCCACCGGCAGAAGCTTTGACATTCTTACATCAATCAAGGAACCTTTCCGTCCTTACATTGAGCCAGAACTTATTGAACTACCACTATGAAATCACCAGTGCCATACATTGAAATGACAGTTGAAGCAGGAGATCGTGTCCTGCAGTACGCGCCCGAGACCGAAGGCGAGTTCCAACGATCCCCCTGTTATTCAAGATGCCATCTGCATGCGGCTACAGGAAATGGGCGAAAATCTATCCAAAGTTCGTCAACATTTCCCCGACTTCTACGAAGCGCACCACAGTGACGATTGACATCGCCTCATCGGACTACGCAATGCCATCTCCCATGGATACGGCGAAATTGATATGCATATAGTCTGGCGCATTGTATCTACAGAACTGCAGCGAGTCGTCGATGCGCTTGCAAGGCTGAACCACTCCGAACATGCCTGACTTAGCCAATGGGCGTGTGGCGTGAATTATCTCGATGTCTTGGCCAGCGATTTCAAAACACTCAGCAAACGATCGAGACTACTAAGAGGATAAGCGGGGGTATGTAAAATCGCTCATACCGGTCCGACTATTCACAATGGTTACGCTCAGTCTGAAGTAGCCCCTTCAGTGCAGATAAATGGCCGCATACTAGTCAACAAGATTCAAGCACCTGTGGGGCGAAATGTTTCGAGATGGTGATTTTATAATTTTGATGCCCCGCATCCAATATATGAAGCGCAGGCGATCAGTGCGCTGTTACATGTTGATGGTCAAGCCACCCCAGGATCGCCGAATACAGATTAGTGCTAGATAATGATGTCCGCGAGGAAAAATTATGGTTCCTGACCGGCACTGGGATAAAGCACCTGGAAGTGGCTTTACGTACGCAGGTTCAGCGGCTACACAACAAGTATTGGCTACCATCCCTCAGATCATGCAAGCTTTGCAGTAGCTCAACCTAAGCACCGTCCACCTATTTCAATTTGTAACGCACCAAGGCGTCTATCGGCAATAGGCTCAGTAATCCTTAACGGGGGTAAAGCGGGTAGCAGGTTACATAAAATCAGACTCACTAAGGTTACTATCTAATCTGATAATTTCAGCTCGCAGCATGCTGCGCAGTAGATGAGGAGATTCCCATGGTCAATGGGCACGATGATGAGCGAAACGTTCCTGATGAACGGTACGCTCATTCCCCCACACAATACCGATGCCGAGCCTTCCCCAGAGACGGTGACCCTCGCGGACGTCGCTAATGCCCAGGATGCAGAGGCAGAAGAATACGCCAGGGGTTTTTCCTACTCAAAGCCATGCGTCTGCGTGGTGTCGCCATTAACCGCGAGCATTTTTTAGCGCGCTGAACTGCGCCGTCACGGAATCGGCGAGGAAACCATCATGGCTGCCATTGCCTTGACGCCGATCCAAGCGGGCGTGGATCAGAAGGTTCTGGATAGCATTGCTTCGGGTGCGATCAAATTTGAGACCAGCAAGAGTTCACTCATTTCTTTCGCGTCCGGACTTCCAGGCAGTTTTGCCGTGCTTGCAGCAATACCTGCGGATTTGTTGCAGTACTTTATTCACGCATTCCGCATCATGCAGAAAATTGCGTACACCTACGGGTGGCAAAATCTGATCGACGATGTTGACGAGATTGATGACGAGACTTTCGCAAAAATGGTGACACTACTCGGTGTCATGATGGGGGTTTCTAGCGCATCAACCAGCATCAAAGCTTTTGCGACAGGTGCCACCAAAGCGGTTCAGAAGCAAGTCACAAACGCAGCGCTTACCAAGACCGCGTGGTACGGCCCCATGAAAAAAAGGTACTTAGGGTTGTTGGCATCAAGATCACCAAAAGACACTGTGGGGAAAGGTGTTTCCAAAGCTGTTCCTGTGCTGGGCGGCATCATTTCCGGCGGCATGACGTTTGCCACCTTGACTACGGAATCCAATCGGCTGAAGAAGCATCTTCGTGAGCTTCCTCCACCGGGCGTTGATGGGGCGGAGTTCAAGAACCTTTGCGAAGAGCAGCCTAGCAAGCAAACTGCAGACAAAGTGCTTGATTACATGGGCAAGTTCAAGAAGACAGGGGAGCAGGCTGGGCCGGAAGATCAATCCGCGCCTTGAGGGAGAATAGAGCTGGGCGGGAATCATCCGACAAACCTTGCATAAAAGTTTGCTTATCGCCAAGTCACAAAAAGGGCCGATTTGCGGCTTGGACATAAGCAAATTTCGCACCCCTGCTCCGCCCCCTACCCAAACCTGTCAAGTCGGTCCACCGGCAGGCTCGAAAATCATCGAATTTCGTACCCAGCGATGGACCTATCTTCATGCAAACATTTGCACTAACGCTGTTCAAGCGCCCAGCTCGCCCTGAACCCCAGCGCACATGCAAAGTATGTATACGCTCAAGCCCGAAAACGCCGATTTTCGCGCCTGACGGTATACAAACTCCGCACACTCCAACGCCCCCAAAACCTCTCCGCTACTCCAATTCCACCGGCCCCAGGATGCGGACCTCCTCAGTGTCCAGGCGTTCTTGGATGCTGTGAAGAATGTTCATGTCGATGGCACCTTCGTTGCGCAGACGTTTGAGCACACCGCGCTGGTAGGTGATCACGGCAAGTCGCAGCGTCTTTACCTGTCCCAAGAGGGTTTGCAGCTGTAGTTCTTCGCGGGTGATGTCGGGGTTGTCGTCTCGGATGCGGCGGCCTTCAAAAACAGCATAGCGTTCAAAGTCCATGTCGGCACGGACGTGCTGCACCGCTTCCGAGCACACACCCGCGTCAGCGGCAATCTGGTCAAGGGCTTTGTATGCCTCAACATGCAATGCGCGCACGGCACCCAGTGTTTCTCGTTTCTCAGTGTCGTCGGAGGGGATACGCGCCCATCTAATAACAGCTGGTAGGAGCAGTCCTTGCACCACCATGGAGAGCAGCACCACGGCCGCAACCACGAAGAGGATGAATTCGCGTGTGGGCACAGCAGTATCCACGGAAAGCGCAACAGCCAAAGAAACACCGCCGCGCAAGCCCGCCATGGTGCTGACCACGCGGTCGCGGAATATTACACCACGCAGTTCGGGTTCGCGCAGGATGCGGCGTACTTTCCACCGGGTCGCAAAGTGCCGCACAACAGCGTTACCGCGCGCCCCAGCATCAGCACTACCCGCCCCCGATTTCACATCCATCTTTACATCGGAGATCATGTTGGGCCGCATCATGAGGAAACGGACAAGCATGCTCACTGACCACGCGACCAGCACAATAGACAGCCCACCGATAAGCGGGTAATTGTGTTTCGTCGCAATATCTTCCATGGAGCGCCAAATTTCGGGAAGCTGCACGCCGACCAGCACAAAGAGCGCACCGTTCATGAGGTAAGAGACATATGCCCAGATGGGCAGACCGTAGAAGCGGTTTTGGGGTGCGATGGTGTCGATGCCGTTGTAGGTCATGTAGAACGCGGCCACCACCACGGCGACCACGCCGGAGCCTTTCATACCGTCCGAAATTTCGATTGTTTCGGCAAGCAGGAATGCGCTAAACGGTACGGCCATCATGAAGATGGTGTAGTTCATGGGGTTGGTGATGTACGCACGAAGCCGGTTGGCCGCCCAACCAACCGCCAGGCCAACAGTAATGCCGCACAGGAAGGAAAAGCCGAGCATGCCGCCGGCCAGCGGGATCGAGACGTCGGCACCTCCAGCTAGGTGCAACGCCAGCGCGAACATCACCAGCGTCGTTCCGTCGTTGATTAGCGATTCGGCTTTGAGCACGGTAATTGAACGTTTGGGCAGTTTGCCGTTGAGTGTCGCCACGGCGGTCGCATCGGTGGGTGCGAGCGCCGCACCGATGATGAGCGCGGTTCCCCAGTCGATGCCGAAAATGCTGTTGAGCGCCCAGGCAATCGCCAGTGCGGTCACAACGACCAGGGTTGTGCCCGAGGTGACAATGGCTCGGAAGCTTTTGCGCACTTCGCGCAGGGAGGTGCCTCGGGCTTCCCAAAACAGCATGATGGGCAGGAAGATCTCAAGAATCACGTGCGGCGGTAGCCCCAACTTGCGAACGTCGTGCATGGCGGGCAGCAGCGCCAGCACAAATCCCAGAAAGATCAGCAGGATCGCCGGCGTGACGCGAATCCTGTGGGCGAGTATATTCCCCAGCAGAATAGCCGCCGCGAGAGCAAGAATGACTTCGAGCACGTCCTATGTCCTATCTCTGGAAGGTAACACCTGTTCACAGCTTATCGACGCCGTGCAACTACTGTTAGCGCTCACGTGCCGACGCTGCATCGTGGGCTGATATTCTGTTGTATTGTGAGCGGACCAAAGCAGAGTGCACCTCGGCGCAAGCGGCGTCGTATAGTGCCGGTGTTTTTTTTGACTATCGCCGTGCTGGCCACGTTCGCATTGGCATGGTGGCAGTGGACACGGTTCCGCTCAGGCAGCGGCACGTTTCAGAATCTTGGATACGCATTGCAGTGGCCGCTGTTCGGGGCGTTTTTTGTGTACGCGTACCGCAAGTTCAACGAGTATGAGGACGAGGTTAAACAGACTGGAATATCCCCCGTGGAGCGTGAACAGGAGACGGCGCGGAGTCGCGGCGTCGTTACGGAAATCACGGAGGATTTTCTGCCGGAGCGTCCATCAATGGACGTCGAAACCTTTAACCGGCTGAATGCCCCCACCCGCAAACGTAGGCGCAACGACAGTGCGCAGACTAATTCCGACCATGATGAGGATCAACAATGACCACTCCTTCTGTCAGCCCTGACCGCGCCCGCCGAGTTGCGCAGGCGTTGAGGTTTTTCTCCATTGCCGCGTGGGTGACGGGCGTGTGGCTTTTGATTCTGTGCACACGCATGGTGCTGGAGTACATCGTGGGGATCGATATGCCCACGTGGACGCGCATTATTGGGCAGCTGCACGGCCTGTTTTACATGGTGTACCTGATCACCACGTTGAATCTAGGTGTGAAAGCGCGTTGGGAACCGGTTAAGTGGATCACTACCGCACTTGCGGGTACTATCCCCTTCTTATCTTTTGTAATCGAAGCTAAGCGCCGCAAGGAAGTCACAGCGGCTTTTAACCTCTGACCTGCATAGCTAAGGGAAACCTTTTTGCCAAACCCGCCGATCACGGCGGATTTTTTTATGCTTCTTACTTGCAACATATCGTTAGTCGATATAGCCTATCGTCTATCGATGCATCGACGTTACGCTCCCCCATCCCCAACAGAGTAAGGAGTCGCAATGAGTAGCCTCGACAAAATAAGAAAGGAGCGCAGGGACCTTGCGATACTGATCATCGCCTTCGGGTTTGTGATTGGATGCGTCCTCTACGACCTAGCAACCAGCCTCATCTACAAGGGAATTAATCACCCTGTCGCTGTCGCCCTCGGACACGATGTCGCCCCCAACGGGCGAATCCACTTTCACGGCACCAGCCCCTTGGGCTTTAGTCTTCTCTCAGGCGGACTCATTATCAGATCCATTGCCCTCATTGCTGGAGCCATCTTTCTCATTCAGATCGGACGACGCGCACTGCGGAACGAATTTTTTAGCCTAAAAGTTCTCTGCCTCTTTCGCCGATCGTGCATTGCAGTTGCGGCAACGTTTCTTGGATACGGGCTTCAACTTTTAGGCGCAGACGTTATATCACACCAGTACCACCTCAATCAGGAATGGTCCCACCAGTTTATCTTCCCCAACTACATGTTCACGGTCAGCTATTTCTTCTTGATCACCCTCATCATCATGACAATCATAGTCAAACGCGGCATACAGATGCAGGAGGACCAGGAGGGGTTGATTTAACGCATGAAGCACAAAGCAACCATCTACCTCAACCGCAAGATGAACAAGGAACTATCGTGGACACACCGCAAAACCATAAAAAAGAAAGTACAGCACTGCTCATGTTCGTCCTTGCGGACGGAATCACGCTTATGACCATACCGACCGAAAAAGCCAGCATATTCCCGACCATCACCACCATGTGGGATGCAGCCACCGGGGGACGCACAGTACATATGTGCAGCATACAAGCCATATCACACTAATACCGAGAAGGCAGAAAAGGGACCGTTATGCCCACAGGCTATACCCACAGTATGGAAAGCACACAAAGAGTCATACAAAGAGTGCTCTAGCTCAATTATATTCAGTACAGCTTTGTTGCTATTTTGTGGCGGCAACTAGACCGTATCCGCACAAAAGGACGCGTAAGCACACTGGCATAACACAGACCGCACTTCTCAATACCGCTATATTGCAGCCTATTTTTCAACTCAGCCTTCACTATAATAGTTATTACTATTCAGCGTGGTGTCTGTAGTGCGTCTATGGTGTCGCCGTGAAAGAAAACGAGGAGGGCGTGGGTTAGATGAGTAAAGTCTACTGCCACCTTGACAAGCTTCTTGAGGAACGTGGGATCACGCTCTCAGCACTCGCCCAAAAAGTGGGCGTGACTGCCGTCAACCTTTCAGTCCTTAAAAACAATCGCGCTAAAGCTGTCCGTTTTTCCACGTTGGCGGCGCTATGCGAAGCACTGGAGTGCCAACCCGGAGACCTCTTTCAGTTAGGAGTTCACCATGAACAAGACCCTCGTTTCCATCAGCACCGCCGTTACTGCTGCCGCACTGTGCATCGCGGTTCCCGCCGCAAGTGCCGCGCCGCTGAACAACGCCCAAAGCATCCCCGCTGATCTTTCTTCTCAGCAGACAATACCCAAGGAGCCCGAAAAGCCCAAGGATCCCAACAATCCACAGCAATACGCCACATATGCGCTTGATCTCATCGAGCTTTATGGAATTTATGCCGATAAACCCGAGTTTGCGCAGGCACGCAAAGACGCCGAAGCCAAGGTGAAAGACGCCAAGACCGTCAAGGACACATATTCGGTCCTTAACGACGTCGCGCGAGTCGCAGGTGGTAAGCATTCCTCTTTCAGGCCACCCGAAGACAACATTAGCGGCACGAAGGACAACACTGAATTGCCCAAGGTCACCGCCGCTGATGGCATTGTGACCGCCAAGCTTCCCAGCTTAGCGAGCGGTCCTGTCGGCCAGGAATACGCCGACACCGCAGCAAAAGGTCTGGTAGACAACATGCCGAACTCCTGCGGCGCAATTATTGACCTCCGGGGCAATGACGGCGGCGACATGGGTCCCATGCTCGCAGGCGTGAGTTCCCTGCTTCCCGACGGTACCGTGATGCAATTCAAGAACCGCTACACCACGACAGACGTGAAGATTGACGGTTCCTCCGTCACAGGAGGGGGCACAAACACCACGGCGGCGTCGAAAGGCAAGTTCACCGATAGGCCCGTGGCCATCTTGACCAACAAAGACACTGCCAGCTCGGCCGAGGCAACGGTGCTGAGTTTTAGGGGCCTGAGCAACGCACGAACATTCGGCCAACCAACCGCTGGTTTCACCAGTGCAAACGTGCCTATCGAGATGCCTGACGGCGCATCACTCGTCATCACCATGGCGAAGGATGTCGCCCGCACCGGCGAGGAATTTGCTGAGGAGCCCATCAACCCCGACGTCACCACCGACAAGCCCGCCGAGGAAGCAGCAGCCTGGCTGAAACAGCAATGTCGCTAGCCTCCACCCGGCGTTCTGTTTAAGAAACCGCATCGCACGTATTGCTGCGCGATGCGGTTTTACTTATTCTCAAACAGCGCTTATCGACGCCCCGGCAACCCACCGTTTCTTCATCCTGAAAGGATTACAACGTCGCTGGGAGTAACCAATGGTATAGGTGTGGCAACCGCCTACCGAGCTGGCAAGTGAAGGTGTTCCTGCCGGAATGCAGGCTAGACTGACGAACAAGGCGGCTACTTCATTGAAGTTGGGCAACGCGCCTGTGATGATCTTGATTTTGCACAGGCCGCTGGTGGTAATGAAGCCTTTCCACTTTGTTTTCGACCAGACTATTCATCAAGTATCCAATTCGACGTCTGCCCGTGTACGCCAGTGCTGATGAGTTTCGCGAACCATGCTTTTCCAACCAACGCCGGTTAGGACCGCAAATCACAGTAGGGTTGCTCACCGATGTGGAAGGCTTTCCCTTGACTGTCAAAGCTTTTGAAGGCAATAAGGCGGAATCAGCTGCGGCACCGCCGGTGATCAGGAATTCTCAACAGCACATTGATGTTAATGGTGTCGCTATAGGTGTGAATGCTGGAGTGTTTTCGCAAGACAATACGGATGGGCAAATCTGAGCGCATACCGACCGTGTTGGTTACGGGGCTGATGGGTGCTGCCTTCAGTGACGTTCTACCAACATCGGCGGGATCTGGCGCGGCAAACATTGCGGTGTAGTGATGAACAATTACCAGTTAACTGTCAATCATCGCACATTAGCTGGGGATCAAACATCACAGGTGGATATGAACACTGAAGCAATGATTGGAGTGTATCCAGTATCTGCTGTTGATCGAAGCTCATATGAGCGTAGTGGTGGATGCGATGGAGGTGTCATCACTGACTCAAGCTCTTTCTAAAAGGTTGTATGATTTGAACCCTGCAACGTTCCCCAATCAATAGAAGAAATATCTATATCACTGTACGACGGTATTGTGATATAGTCCCACCTAAAATCAGAGCCTAACCGTATTTCGCCACTCGCGCTATACCCAAATAGCGCCCAACCTCCGTATAAGCTTTTTAAATGGGCGAACATTTTCCCGGTCCACCTGGTTGCCAAACGTTGCTTGAAATTGCCGAATTATTTGAACATCCAGGCCATCACTATTAGTTATTACCACCTTTCCTGCTGGATAATTATCTGCAAGATAGTAGAGTGAGAATAATTCTTCACCAGCAATGGGTAAGAGTATCTCAATTATCGCACCAAAATCAGGCTCTATCAGCTCATTGAGGGCTTCTACAAAATCAGACAAACCATCAAAATCTTCAGGATTATTTGCGTGCGTCTTGGTCATATCTTCCCACCAATAAACTTTGACACGCTCATCATTTAGCCACGCATCAATATCGCCCTTTTTGCAGTTTTTCGCGAAAATAAAGCATCTAGTGCGAGGATGTTCATTCATATAATTAACCATATAGCAAAAAGGAGTGGTAACAGACTCCAATAGTGAATATAGTTCATAATACCAGTAGCCAGTAGAAAAAAATTTAGATTCGCCATTAGATCAACCATCTATCAAACATATATTGATTAAGCAATGAGTTTTCAAATATTTGCCCCTCTTTAAAAACTTTATCAACCTTTCTAAAAATATATAAATCTCTATAAAAAAATATGTACTAACCCATTATTGCTCTGGAAAGGTCACATGCTGCAATATTTTATGTAACGAACTTAATTCGGATGCTGTAGTTTTCCCACATCCGAACCAGACTCACAGCTCACCAGATTCAGAAATTTAAAATTCGATACTACCTACGCCTATAATTTCACCCCAATCAATAAAAAGATCTATCTAGATCACCACCAGAATAGAGAAGCAAATATTCAGGTCGATGCGGTGGACCAATATCCTCATTAAAATGTTTAGCATATTGCAATAATGCCCAACCACGAAATAGTGCGTTTAGGTAAGGCTCTCGATCTGCCAGCTTGAAGCCATTCCTAAAAGTCTTTTTATAATATTCAATAATATTTTTTGGAAGATATGAATTTCGTGCAATGATCAATTCCCCCACTGGCCGATTATCCTCAATATTATATAATGAACAAAGTCCTTCAGGAGATATCGATGATGATATTTCAAGTATTCCCCCAAAATTAGGTTTTACCGGATCAAAGGATTGAATGAATATGGAAAGTGGGTCTGTTCCTGTCGTCGGTGTCATATCCTTCCACCAATGCACCGTGACATGGTCATTACTAAACCATGAATCAACATCATTTTTTTGGTACAACGCTTCGCGAAAATGAAAAAAACTGGGTTCCTGGATGATCATTTACATACCGAATAAGACGATCAAACGGCACTACGTCAGGTTCGCCCATGGCATCGATCTCATAATCATAATATATGAACTTACCATCAGATCCTTGCGTGGCCATGGAATATCCTTTTTCAATCCTCGAGTGCTAAATTTAGCCGCCTTCGTTCATAACACGATAACATAGATTGTAGCCATGCACCATTCCATCTTCGACTAATTTGCTCGATATTCGATAAAGTTAGCTGGGCAGGCATCAAGATAATTTTAGATCACCGCCACGTCAATATTATTTTCTTTCGCGTAGTTCAACAACTTCTGCTCGGCACGAAGATACAAGCACTCATGTCACTCAAGCCCCTTCAACTTTCCAGATGGGCAGTCATCCTCAGGAGTATACAAAGAATACGGCTCCTCAGGAGAGATAGAAGACGATCCCTCAAGCATCCTCTGAATCTTTGTTGGATTAAAAGATTCAACTAAAATGTAAAGAGAGTCCGTAACTGGTGGTAGCGCGCAAAATATACAGTCGAGGATAGTCCGCTGGATTCAAGGTATGCCTATAACCCGAAGCGAAGTACAGATTGCCTTATCCATCATAACCACAACATTAAAATGCCCCGTAGGCTTTTCGTCAGAGTTCGTCCTGGAATCCACCTCACCAATCATCCCCGAAATGAGACTGAGATAGTTGGGGCATACTTTGAGTTCGTGCGGGTCAACCACAATACCGGATTACTACTGACGTACCCGCTTGGTGTCGCAGCCTGCGGTTCCACACCCACCGGATCCGGTGAACCATACTCCCACCCCGTCACGGTACCTTCGTCTGGGTCAAAAAGTTCCTGCGGCGCACCAGTCAAATCAGCCACCAGAGCATAGAACACCTCGCCAACCTGTCACGGCGATCACCCACACACCACCAGCAAGATCGTCAGCAACAACCAAAAGTTACGCCCCTTGGTTGATGCACACCATAACGCTTATCCACACCCACGAAGCCTACTCACCTCAGCAATGGCGCCTACCTTTCACTTCCCTCAAACGTCTTGATCACAGCAACAATCACCATAATTAAAGCGGATAGTATCAATGATATGGGCTCACAAGATTCACAGCTAGTTAGCAATTTTCTATGCACACAAAATATGTAGTTATCTAAAAAATTAGGAGCCAATGAAACCCTTAACCCATATTCCGGCGAAAAAGCAAAGCAAACTAGTTGCAGAAAAGCTAAAATTCAATTGTATCTGTACTTATAATTTCCCCCCAATCAATAAATGAATCATCTAAATCACTACCAGAATAGATAAGTACAGAATCGAGACGGCGTGGCGGTTCTAGTTCCTCATCAAACTCTTGCGAATACCCCAAAATTGCCCAACCATGAAACACAGACTTAATGTAAGGTTGGATATCCTCTTTCTCAAGATCTCGCCTAAAAATGATTTCATAACAACCACCAATATCGTCAGGAAATCTTGAGGTTTGTGCAATAATGATCTGACCTGCCATTTTGCCATCTTCGAGAGTGCATAATGAACATAGTTCTTCGGGAGATACTGATGATGACACCTCAAGTATTCCTCCAAAAGTTAGGTTTTCTTGGATTAAAAGACTCAACCAGTACAGAAAGAGGATCCGTAGCTGGTTTTGGCGTCATATCTTTCCACCAGTGCACCGTGACACATTCATTGGCAAACCAGGCATCCACATCCCGTTTCGCACATTGGTCAGCAAAAATGAAAAACTGAGTTCCTGGATGGTCATTTACATACCTGATAAGACGATCAAACGGAACTATTTCAGGCTCGCCCGTCGCATCAATCTCGCAGTCATAGTAGATGAACTTACCATCAGATACTTGTGCAGTCATGAAAAACTCTTTCCTATCTCAGTCCTCGAGCGATAAATTTAACAGATTTCTGAATAAGGTTTGCATCGCCGATGAGTATTTTTCTCATCTCATTAGTCACATACAAATGTGAATCACTTATCCGGAAAAGACCACTTTTATTCATGACGCGATCACATGTATCGCAAATATCCATTATCCCCCTTTGGATTATTTTCATTTACTTGTCGCTTTTAAATAAATCTTGGCATGCGGGCAAGTAGGTGTAGATCGCTGCCACGTCAAGATTGTTCGCCTTCGCATAGTTCAATAACTTCTGCTCGGCATGGAATGGCAAACGCATCTCATATGGAAGCTGTTTAATCACGCTTGGATCGCCTAGACTAACGATATTTAGACCAGGATAATCCGCTGGATTCAAGTTATGCGCAGCGCCTGATGCCAGATAGATGTTGCCATCCATGTCCACCATACCAGCAACGTTAAAAATATTTCGTAGTGTCCTATCATTTACAGCAATATCGTCAACATGAAGCATCATTGTGAGCATTGCATCCGATAGCACACCTGAACATGCTTTGAGTACGTCAGGGTCCACCCACAACACCGGATTACCCACATACCCATACGATGTCGCCAGATTCGGTGCCACCCCCAACGGATCCTGGGAACCATACACCCCAGACCACGGATCATAAAACCGAAACCGGTTATACACCCACCCCGACTTCAGACTGGGTGCGGGCTCATGTGGGCGATTCTACATACCCCCATTCACCCTCTTAAGTGCGCCCAAGCGCTAACCCTGGCCACAGTGTCAAAATAAATCACATCACACGGCCATGACCTAAGTCAGGTCACGGGCTCACCAGCTGCTTCCATTTTATGTTCATAGTATATGAAGTCACCGTCAGATGCTTGTGAAGCCATTATGTTTTCCTTTTGGCAGGATTGTGTCAATGATATCTGTTAAATTCGAGGTCACAGATCTTCTTCCGCATTTATTTCTTCAATAGTGCGAGCCCGTCCCCAGGTGATAAAGTCGCGACCAAGACCGGAATTTTTAGAAAATTCGACTATTTCAGTTATGTATCGGTCACCAGGCTCACTATTAAGCTGACTAAAACTAAGTATGCCCCAATCATTAAATATAATTTCGCCATATCCTGTATCTTCATACAGCTGCTCTATAGTAATTTTAACATATTCCCTCCATGCATGCTGTGGAAATGAACTATCTTTTCCTATATAGATAACGTGGCCGAAGAAAATTCCCATGTCAAACCAAAAGTATTTTAGCCCCTCAATCGTGTAAGAATCTTCAAACCTTAATAAGCAAACATAGCGACGGATCGGCTGGCCTATTTTTTCAATAAAAGCTCTCATTCTAAGGGTATCGCTTGGTGGATAAATATCAACAACCTCAAGAACGGTGACATTGGGGTCATTCTCCCATTTAGATATCTGCTCACTTGAAGAGGGGTCGGTTAATGCAAAGCATCTGCGTTTATCGCCCCGTTGCAAAACTTTAGAAATCGCAGATAGGGCACAGTCTTCGTTCTTGATTTCAGTGTTGACGATATAGACTTCATAATTATCAGGCATTAATTTCTCACAATCCTATATCGACTTGCCGCATGAGCATTTTCTGATTTTTTTTCGAAACTTCTTTTAGTTAAGCGTGGCGAGTGTCAAAATTATTACACTCGACACAAATAGTCACCTCCGCTATAGATTGAATGCTGATTTTAGTTGTACCAATGGATTTATAGACATCCCATCACCTATGGATATCAGCCCTGCATCTTTGATAGCTTTTTCGCAGGTTTTCTTACCATGGATAAGACCGTTTAATACCATTTTCTTCCAACTTTGAGCTGCTGGGCAGGGGTCAAGGTAGGTGTACATCGCTGCTACATCAATATTATTCGCCTTCGCATAATTTAGTAGCTTCTGCTCGGCATGGTCTACTACTCTCTCGTAGTTATTGACAGCATTGGGAGCAAGTAATTCTGGCGCCACAATATTTAGCCCAGGATAATCCGCAGGATCAAGATTCTTCATTGCTCCCATGGCGTAGTAGATGTTGCCATCCATGTCCACCATACCCGCAACATTAAGACCTTTCCTTACACCTTCTATCGCAGTGTCAAGTCGTCCGAGTTGAATTTCATCAACTGTCCTTTTTATCTGCAAGATCAGTTCGGGGTAGTTCGGGCATGCTTTGAGTGCGTCAGGGTCCACCCACAACACCGGATTACCCACATACCCATACGGTGTCGCTGGATTCGGCGTCACCCCCAACGGATCCTGGGAACCATACACCCCAGACCACGGATCATAAAACCGAAACCGGTTATACACCCACCCCGACTCTTGATCCTCATACTGACCAATAAACAACAACGGCGAATCCACACCACGCCAACAGCGCCTACCATACAACGACTGGGTCACCCACCCCGCCACCGAACCATCATCCGGGTCAATAAGTTCCTGCGGCGCACCAGCCAAATCCGCCACCAACGCATAAAACACCGCATCCACCTGGTGCTGCAACCACCCACACACCAGCAGCTACTAATAGTCACAACCCTTGGTTGATTTTGACACCGTAATGCTTATCGACGCCCACCAATCCCCCCTCACCTCAGCAATAGCACCCACTTTTCATTTCCTTAACACGTCTTGATTACGGCAGCAATCACGATAATTGAAGCAAATAATATTAATGATAGGGGCACATAAGATTCGCAGTTAGTTAGCGATGTTCTGTGCACACGCATATGGTCTAGCTTAACTCGTGGTAAAGTACTGAAAATTATGCTGATATCTCAGCCTACATCTGATGGGGATCACCAAGATCACAAAAGGTACGCTGATGATGTCGCCACGTTACGGCACTAAGTGGCAAACCTTGTGACACCCTCCGATTCTTGATTAATCATTCATACCATTTAATCAATTCTCCCCAGTTGACAATATCCGCAGAAAAAGTTAGCTGATTTAGAAACAAAAATGGCTTCCTCATTATACTTCACCCCATATGCAGGAAGATCACGTTCAAATCCCAGCATGCCCCACTCGTCAAAAAGGGAATCAATAAATAAGGTGGGATCAGAATCTGGATTCACTACTTTTTCCACGTAAAGATCCTTAAGCCGAGAAAGGAGATGTGAGTTTTTTGTAATAACTACTACCCCGGCTGGCTTTTTACGATCTTCTGGATAATAAGTTTCCAAAAGCTTATCTACCGAAATTGGTTTTTTCACCTCCACTATCGCCGCACAATAATCTGTCCGTTTCTTATGAGGAAACATCATAAAAGTGACGCTAGGCTCCGAGGGAGTTAGGTCGCTCCACCAGTGAATCTTCAAATCTGAATCATTTTTCCAGGAATCTATTGCATTTACTGAAACATTTTCAGCAAATATGAAGCAGCCGTAGTGGGCATCCTTCTTCAAGCATTGGACCAACATCTCAAAGGGGCTATTTTCTTCGCAGGGGAATGATCTGATAGCCGCCATTTTAAAAAGTAGGTATCTTTTTTTCACGTTCTCAACCTTTCACCTAGATCATTTAATAAAGCCACGCATCTTTGACAACAAGGTGTTAATATATAGATCATATTTAGGATTAATAAGCAGATAGTTATCAACACTTTTCAGTCCTGCGTCGTTAAGGTTTTTCCGGCAAGTCTCCATGCCATTCCACATTCCATTCCTAATAAGACTTTGTTACTTTGACCCAAGCGCGCAAGCTAATCGGTATGTATATAGCTACTATTTTAGTCGCTAGTTTTTTCGCCCGCCAGAATAGTCTTTGTTTAGCATGGTGCGTTAATAGCTCTTCGTCGGTCAGTGCCGCAAAATTCTTCCTTTGCTCCATGACTAACTACATTCAAGCCAGGAAAATCTAATGCCTGCATGCTTTCCCACGCTCCCGTTGCGTAGTAGATGCTGCGGGTATGGTGGACATGGACGGCAACATCTATCTGGCATCAGGTGCTGCACATAACTTAAATCCAGCGAATTATCCTGGGCTAAATATTGTTAGTCTAGGCGATCCAAGCGTGATTAAACAGCTTCCATATGAGATGCGTTTGCCATTCCATGCCGAGCAGAAGTTGCTGAACTATGCGAAGACGAATAATATTGATGTGGCAGCGATCTACACCCACTTGCCCGCCTGCCCAAATGGATGGAGGAGGAAAAAATTTTTGATGCAGTGAAAGGGATATATAGCGGTTTTGCAACATATGAACGTTCTATGCGCAACAGCGGACTGAGGTCCTTTTTTTGATAAAAAGGCTATATATATCAGAAGATGCGTTAGAACTTTTAAAAGAAAAACTTATTCAACTAATGAAGGTTAATCGATAGAGAATCTGTTCAACATTATGGAAAAACCAAATTTTTCAACAGATTATTGGCATTACGAACTATGTTCGCCACCAGAATCTATTTATGCTCCTTTTGACTATATGCTTCAATACATAGAGGGACACCCCGGTTCTAGGTGTTTTGTTTTTGCCGATCACTGCACTAAAGGTGATATAGAAACATGGCTAAACAATGATAGTGTTAAGGTATATTGGTGGGAAGATATGACCAAAACGCACGCGACGAACCCTGAAGATTTTGAAGGTTTGTCTGACTTCATTGAAGCTCTTAATGATTTGCTGGAGCCTGATTTTGGTGCGATAATTGAAATATATCTACCTGTTACAGTTGATGAATTTCTTTCGATCTACTATACTACAAATGATCATCCTGCTGGAGAGGCGGTAATAACTAACAGCGATGACTTGAATAGTCAAATAATTCAACAATTTCAAGCAACCTTTGGTAATGATATCGAGGGAGAGGATGTTCGACCATTTTTAAAAAGTTTATATGGCGGGTGGGTGATGTTTGGTTATGAGCAAGGTGCTAGCGACCGTGAAATGTGTTTTAGAACCCGGGTTTAGGGGTGAATGCGTTACGATACCATCGTATAGCGATGTGGATATCTCCTCTATTAATTGGGGAATATTGAAAATTTCGAATCATATGATTTTTTAGGAATTAGGGGTTTTCTTGACCGAAATCACTAAGAGTCATAATGCAGTGACAATAACACCACTGCACTCTGAGCGATACCGCGACCGACATAAGTTTACCTGTTTAAGTGCATTGCAGTGCTTTACGGCCACGTTTCCAGCCTCAAGGGATGAGGGCTATTCAGGGGCGTGAAAGAATAACAACTTCCGCACCACATTAATAACCATCACGATTTTCTCTTTCGGCACCCTGCAATCGGTATGTAAGATACGCCATGTCCCCATATTCGCGATTACTCGTTCAACCATATACCGAATTTGGCCGATGCCGTCGCCTATACCGTACCTGCCTGTCCTCCAACCACCTCTGACAACACCGTTTTACATATTAAGCACTGCATCCGACAGCACTCCTGACTATGCTTTGAGCACGTTGAAATCAACCCACAACACCGGATCACCCAACATACCCATCGGGATCACCCTACTGACACCTTCATAATTTTGTCATTACAACTACTCAGTACAATTACCCCGCCGCCAACTCCCTAAACACAGGAACAAGCCCCGCGAGTGCTTTGCCGCGATGTGAGAGCGCGTCTTTTTCTTCGGGCGCTAGTTCGGCGGAGCTGCGCCCGCCCGCCGCCTCGTCTAGGGGAGCAAAGATCAGGGTCGTACCCGAAAACCGCCTTCCCCAACAACGCTCCTCAGCAAAAGCCCAGGCCACACACCTTCGGAGACATACTCCGCGCCGTCCGGGGTGACCAGCGCGCATACGGACACAAAGGCGGCTGCCCGGCGGTCGTTGGGCACATCTGCCATTTGTGCGAGCAACAGCGCGTTGTTCGCGGCGTCGTCACCATGCTGGCCTGACCAGCGCGCGGAAAAGTACTCCGGGCATGCCGCCGAGCTCGTCAACGGTCAGCCCGGAATCGTCTGCCAGTGTGACAAGCCCGGTCGCAGCTGCCCCGGCGCGTGCTTTGATCAGGGCGTTGTCGGTGAAGGTGCGGCCGTTTTCCACAGGTTCTTCGTAGGGCGCAACGTCAGCTGTGGAAACAAGTTCCACCCCGTTGATCCCTGCAGCGTCCAACACACGCGCGAGTTCCTGGAGTTTCTTGGGGTTGCGTGAGGCTACATGGATTTTCATGCGCCACCACCCGCAATGCCATCACCCGCAGCGCCACCTGCGCCAGCCCCCATAACGCCACCAAGCTCCACCTCCAGCGCCGCTTTCTGCGCAGCAATGATTTCGCGGCAGCCTTTTTTTCCGCGGCGTCGAGAAGCTGGTTCAGTTGTTCGCGGGTGAAGGTGGAGTGTTCGCCGGTGCCTTGGATTTCCACGAATTCCCCGGATTCGGTCATGATGACGTTCATGTCCACATCGGCGCGGGAGTCTTCTTCGTAGGGCAGGTCAAGGCAGACGTGGCCGTCGATGAGCCCAACGGAGACGGCTGCAACGGGCGGGAGCAGGGGGTTTCCGGTGACCACCCCGCGTCGTTTCAGTTCGGCGATGGCGTCGGCGAGGGCGACGTACGCGCCGGTGATGGACGCGGTGCGGGTGCCGCCGTCGGCTTGCAGGACATCGCAGTCGATGGCGATGGTGTTTTCCCCGAGTTCCCGCAGGTCAATGGCCGCCCGGAGGGACCTGCCAACCAATCGCGAGATTTCGTGGGTGCGGCCTTTGACTTTGCCTTTCATGGATTCGCGGGGCATGCGTTCGTGGGTGGCGGCGGGCAGCATGGAGTATTCGGCGGTGAGCCAGCCCTCCCCGGAGCCGTATTTGAAGCGCGGGATGCGTTCTTCCACGCTGGCGGTGCACATGACGCGGGTGTTGCCGAATTCCACAAGCACGCTGCCTGCGGGGTTGTTGGTGAATCCTCGGGTGATGCGGATGGGTCGCATCTCGTCTTGGGCGCGGCCGTCGGCTCGTTTGAATGAAGTCATGCGTTTTAGCCTACTATCAGTGGCGTGTTGACTGTTTCGCACCTTACCTGCATGGTTCCCGTGTGGAGGGACGTTAACTTCACTGTTTCCCCTGGTTCCCGCCTGCTTATCGACGGCCCCTCCGGTTCCGGTAAGTCCCTTCTGCTCCGCGCCGTCGCGGGTTTGGATCCCAGCGACGGTGAGTGTCGGCTCCACGGCAAAACCCCCTGCCGAGTGGGGTGTGCCCCGGTATCGTTCCCGCGTGATGTATGTACCGCAGCGCCCGAGTTTCGCGCCGGGCACGGTTGCGGATGCCATGGCACAGCCGTTTGGGTTTGGGGTGCATCAGCACCGAGCGTGGGATGAAGGCAGGGCGGCGGAATTGTTGGAGGCGTTGGGGAGGGATGCGGCGCTGTTGCGTCAGGACGTCGATACGCTATCGGGTGGTCAGCAGCAGTCGGTGGCGCTGGCGCGGGCGTTGCAGCTGGATCCGCAGGTGTTGTTGTTGGATGAGGTGACGGCGGCTCTGGACCACCAGTTGGCGAGGCTCACGGAGGATTATGTGGTGGCGTGGTCCGCATCGGGTGAGCGAGCGTTGCTGTGGGTCGGGCATGATGATGAGGCGAAGAAGCGCATCGCCACGGATCAGTATTCGTTGGGAGGCGGCAGTGGCTCAACAAATTAGTACCCTTCATCTCGCCATGGCGGCGGGGTTGATGCTGCTCACCCTCGGGTTGTCGTGGCGGCTTCGCCTGGGCTTGGGTCGAGACATCCTCATCTCCGGCTTGCGCATGACGGCGCAGCTGCTGCTGGTCGGCTTGATCCTGAGATGGGTGTTTTCCCTGCACAATCCGGTGGTGGTGCTGGCGATTGGGGTGTTGATGGCGTTCCTCGCCTCGCAGGCCGCCAGCAAACGCCCTGAATACCCCTACCCGCGCCTGCTTCTCGACTGTTTCCTTGCCATCATGTGCAGTTCTTTCCTCCTCACCGCCCTGGCGCTGCACATTATTGTGGACGTGCGCCCGTGGTATGACCCGCAGTACTTCATTCCCATGTTGGGCATGGTTCTGGGTAATGGTCTGACCGGCGTCTCTCTGGCTGTGGATCGCTACACCTCGGAACTCCACCACAGTCGCGAACGCATAGACGCACTCCTAGCCATGGGTGCCACGCGTTGGGAAGCCAGCCACAGCGCCTTCACCAGCGCATTGCGCACCGCGCTGATCCCCACGCTCAACAGCATGGCGGTGATGGGCGTGGTCAGCCTCCCCGGCATGATGACCGGCCAGATCCTCGGCGGCTCCTCCCCCGATACGGCCGTGCGCTACCAGATAGTCATCATGTTTGTCATCGCTGCCGCCACCACCGCTGCTTGCTTCGCCGTGCTCTACCTCGCCTACCTCAAGCTTTTCGACGCCCACCACCGGCTGCGGGTTTCCGCGCGGGGGTAATTCCCCAGCGCTCTGCCAACCTAAACCTCAAACTCCATTCCGCTCGCCCCCACAATCACCTCGCCGGAAAACTCGGAGCGGGCGGCCTTCAAAGCCCCCAGGGGATCGCCCCACGGCGGAATGTGCACCAAAACCAACTTGTCCACGCCCGCTTCGCGGGCGATGCGCCCAGCCTCGGCACCGGAGAGGTGCATGTCGGGTGTTTTTCCTTCGCTGGTTGCGCCCCAGGTGGCTTCGCAGAGGAAGATGTCGGCACCGCGGGCGCAGTCGATGAGGTTGTCGGTCCAGCCTGAGTCGCCGGAATAAGCAATCACACCGCCGTTGGCGCCCGGATTCTTCGACGCGGAGCGCGTAGGATTCGATGGGATGGACGGTGGCATAGGGGGTGATGGTGAGTCGGTCGACCATTTCGCTCACACCATCAGTCCAGGCATTGAATGCGAAGGTGTCGGACATGTCGTCGATGCCGTCGGGCGTGTCGGCGGAGAGTCGACCCAAGCGCACTGGGGTGTCACGCGGCCCGAGGCACATGTGCCGGCGGTCGGTGGTGGCTGAGGGGCTGAATCGCCGCCAGACCATGAGTGAGGGGAAAGTCGAGGCAGTGGTCAGGGTGAAGGTGGCTGAAGGCAACGTGGGCATCCTCCGGCTGGTGCACTGTCTGCATTTTCGCCAGTACGCCGGGTCCGATGTCCATGAGGAGCGCGGGCATGCGGTCCACCGTGAGGAGGTAGCCTGAGGCGGGTCCGTCGGGACCGCCAAGGCTTCCGGTGCATCCGAGGATCGTCAACTTCATAAGGGCTACTGTGCCATGCCGCATATGGTTTGGGGAACTTTTTTCCCTTCTCAGACGGCTTCTTGCAAGGAATATTACACAGTTCCCAATTGGCTGACTTGTGTCACATGAGGCCCGAGGAATCGGTCGGCTAGCTGGGCAAACAAAGCTGGGTCCCCGGTGGACTCGAAGCTCCGCACCGCTGGTTCGGCTCCGTCACCGTCACGCTCTGCCAGCATGTCATTCTCACTAAGAATGCGCACAACGTCTTTGGCGGTTTCTTCGGCGCTGGAGACGAGTGTCACGTGCTCACCCATGGCAAGCTGGATAACGCCGGAGAGCAGCGGGTAGTGGGTGCAGCCGAGTACCAGCGTGTCCACACCTGCGGCTTGCAGGGGCTCCACATAGGCTTGGGCGATTCCTAGGATTTGCCGCCCAGAGGTGATGCCGCGTTCCACAAAGTCCACGAATCGTGGGCAGGCTTGCGCGTAGGCGGTGACGTGGGGGGACGCTGCGAAGAGGTCTTGGTAGGCACCGGAGTTGACGGTTCCTTGGGTTCCTATCACGCCGATTTTCCCGTTGCGGGTGGTGGCCACGGCGCGCCGGACGGCGGGAAGGATGACTTCAACCACGGGGATGTCGTAACGCTCGCGGGCATCTCGGAGGAAGGCTGCGGAGGCGGTGTTGCAGGCGATGACGAGCATTTTGCAGCCGCGGGCGACAAGTTCGTCGGCGATGCGGGTGGCGTGTTCGCGCACGCGGCTGATGGGTTGGGGGCCGTAGGGGCCGTTGGCGGTGTCGCCGATGTAGATGATGGATTCGTCAGGCAGCTGGTCGACAATGGCCCGGGCGACGGTGAGTCCGCCGACGCCGGAGTCGAAGATGCCGATGGGTGCGTTTCGTTCCGCCATGCTCACCAATGCTACTCACCTGCGCTACCTAGTGAGGAATACCTGCGCGTTGTTGCCTCCCGTGCAGGAGACGATTTTCCCACCATTGGTGCAGGTCATGCGATAGTTTTTACCGGTGACGGGGCTGTGAACGTCCAGTTCGACAGTGCTTTCGCCCTGCCCGCGGGCGATGGGTCCGTATTTTTCCAGCACGTTCCGCCCAAATTCGGCGCTGGTGGGGCCGTTGACGTACGCCTTGGTGTAGTCGGCACCTGCCGGCGCTCGCACGCCGTCGACAAGCAGGGCGGTGTTGGGCACGGAGCTGGGGGCGCGTGTCGACGTCTCAGTGGCGCGGGTTCGTGCCGATTGTCCGGTTCCCATTGGTTCCCGGTTGCGGCGGAGTGCTGGGGGCAGGGCGGGTGGATAGGACCGCTGTGGATGCGGCGATTCCTGGGCTGAGTGCTGTGCGACGCTGAGATGCGGAGGGCGATGGTGACCACGCTGATGAGGACGATGACGACGAGTGCTCCTGCGGCCAGCCCCAGCAAGCCTAGTCTTGAGTGCACAGCCATCTCCTCCCGCTCGGCGACTCAGGAAAAAACTCGGAAAAATGATTATACCTATTGCCAGCGAGAGGTAACTAACACTGCCCTACCTCCCGGTAAGCCCCTGAGCACGGCGCTGCTGCGTCTGCGGTGGGTCATCAGAGGTAATAACCAACCCGGCGAGCACTCCCCCAATTCCGCCGAATAGGTGGCCCTGCCAGCTCACGCCAGTGTCCGTGGGCAGAACGCCCCAAATCAAACCTGAGTAGGAAAACGCCAGGAACAGCCCCATAACAATCTGCCACACGCTGCGGTTAGCAAAACCCCGGATAACCAGGTAGCCCAACCAGCCGTAGATCAGCCCAGAGGCACCAATGTGGTTGGTGCCCACACCGCCGAACAGCCACGTGCCTGCGCCGCCTACAACCAGCGAGAACAGCGTCACCTCCCAAAACGTCCGCTTTCCGGACAACCCGATCAGGAACACGAAAATCGCGCCGGGCACGGTGTTGGACATGATGTGTTGCAGGTTCAGGTGCAACAGCGGCGCGGTGACCACGTGCCACACTGAGGATAGGTCCAGGGGGTGGATGCCGTAGTAGCTGAGGCTGTTGCCCAGGCCGGTGTTGATAAAGAACACGAGCCAGATGGACACGACGTAACCGATGGCCAAGGTCACACCAGTAAAAAGCCTGGTGTGGCCGTTCTCCTGGACTTGCCGCCACCGTTGCGTTGGTTGCGCGCCAGGGGTGCCTGGAACACCCGGGTTGCCGCCGAGACCGCCGAATCCACTGGCACTGTTCACGCCAGCGCCGCCGAAGGGACTGTAACCATCCCCAGGCTGGCTCGCGTAGGGCTGTTGGTATTGGTAGTTCACCCGGAATACTTCTCCTGTGTTAGTGCTTCCAATAAGGACTCCTGGTTATAAGCGAGCCATTGTACGAGCATTTCCTGATCCTCGCGCGCCGCTACCCCACCATCGATGCCGCTGTGGATCTCTCCCGAGGCGATATACAGGCGAATATCGTTGATGGCGGCGAGCCAGGCGTGCACTTGCGTTTCATCCAATACCACCTGCACGTTGCCGTCCGGCCCGAGCGCTTCGGTGATTACTTGCAGGTTTTCTAGCTTGTTGCGGCAAATGTCGTTTTCGTGGATGGAGCGCAGGAGGGAGTTGTCGCCCTCGTATTCTTCGTCCCCGGCGCGCTCGAAGTCTGGGAGAAGCCGCGCGAGGGAGGGGTCCATGGGGGCCTCTTTGTGGCCGCTGCGAATGCCAGTGAGTTCTTCGAGTTCATCCTTGGGTACGGATTGGCAGCGGTGGATCAGGGCTTCGGCGACGGTGGCGGCAAGTTCCCCCAGGACTTCACGCTCCATGGGCTCGAAGGTGGTGGTGTATTTGGGTGCCCGCATGAGGGCTTTCTTGCGTTTCCAGGCTTGCACTGTTGTACCTTACTACATTGACTACCCTGCTTGTTGCATGGTTGCCCAGAGGCCGGCGGTGTGGAGTTTTTTCACATCGCCTTCAACTTTGTCTTTTTCGCCGGTGCTGACCACAGCTTTTCCTTCGGTGTGTACTTGCATCATGAGCTCGTGGGCGCGTTTTTTGTCGTAGCCGAGGATGGTGTGGAAGACGTAGGTGACGTAGCTCATCAGGTTGACTGGGTCGTCCCAGACGATACACATCCAGGGGAGGTTTTCGCTCGTGACTACCTCGACCTGTTGTGATTCAACGGGTACAGCTGCGGGTGAACTCATAGCCCCAACAGTAGTGGTTTGTTGGGTTCTGGGGTACCTGGTTGCCTCCCTCTGAGGGGAATCTCGCTAGACTTTGTGTTTGTGAACACCGAGAATTCCACGACGCACCCCCCGAGGGGCGTTTCGAAAAAAACCACTGATACCACATCTGACGCTTCGCTTATCGACGCCTCGACTGCCGAAAGTCCGCACGTGCCGCACCGGTCAAGTGCGTTGTTGACGGATAAGTACGAGTTGACCATGTTGCAGGCGTCGTTGGCGGATGGGACGGCGCATCGCCCGTGTACGTTTGAGGTTTTTGCCCGCCGGTTGCCTAACGAGCGTCGATACGGCGTGGTGGCGGGCACGGCGCGTGTGTTGCGCGCGGTGCAGGACTTCGTGTTTACGGAAGAACAACTGGCCAACTTGTCGTTCCTGGATGACACGACGCTGGATTACCTGCGGAATTACCATTTTTCGGGCCATATTGATGGTTACCGCGAGGGGGATTTATATTTTCCGCATTCGCCGATCCTGACGGTGCGCGGCACGTTTGCCGAGTGCGTGATTCTGGAGACGGTGATTTTGTCCATCATGAATTCGGATTCGGCGATAGCCTCGGCGGCTGCCCGTATGGTGACGGCTGCCGATGGCCGCACGTTGATTGAGATGGGGTCGCGTCGCACGCATGAGTATGCGGCGGTGTCGGCGTCGCGGGCGGCGTACCTGGCTGGTTTTGACGCGACGTCGAACCTGGAGGCGGCGCACCGCTACGGCATTCCTGCGGCGGGGACAGCCGCGCATGCGTGGACGTTGGTGCACGTCAACGAGGACGGCACCCCGAATGAAGAGGCGGCGTTCCGCGCGCAGGTAGAGTCCCTAGGGGTTTCTACGACACTGCTGGTGGATACATATGACATCACCAAGGGCGTGGAGACGGCCATTAAGGTGGCAGGACCCGAGCTTGGGGGCGTGCGCATCGATTCGGGCGATTTGGGCGTGCTGACCAGGCAGGTTCGCAAACAGCTTGATGATTTGGGCGCGCACAACACCAAGATTGTGGTGTCGTCTGATCTGGATGAGTTTGCCATCGCCGGTTTGCGTGGCGACCCGGTCGATGTGTTCGGTGTGGGCACGTCACTGGTCACCGGTTCTGGCGCACCGACGGCGGGCATGGTGTACAAGCTGGTGGAGGTGGAAGGCCGCCCAGTGGCTAAGCGCTCCCGCAACAAGGCCAGCTACGGCGGCGCAAAGCGCGCTGTGCGTACCAGCCGCAACACTGGCACCGCCGTGGAAGAGGTCGTATACCCCTTTGCCAACGATATCCCCACCATCGGCACGTTGACAGCCACCGAATTGACGGTGCCGCTCATGCGCAATGGCTCCGTGCTGGAGGGCCTGCCCAGCTTGCAGGAATCCCGCGAGTATCTGGCCGCGCAGCTGGTCACCCTGCCCTGGGAAGGACTGGCACTCTCCCGGGACGAGCCTGCACTGGCCACGCGTTTTTGTTGGGTTTTAGGCGGTTATCGCAGCGTTGAGCTCATCCCAATCTAGCCGCCCACTCAGTGCACTTCCCACCACCGCCGAGCTCCTGGAAGCCGCCGTCGCAGCCCTCGGCGGCAGCCCCGCACGGGCCAGCAGCGTATGGCGGAGGCAGTGACCCACGCCCTGGATGTTCAGCGACACCTGGCCGTGCAGGCCGGAACTGGCACCGGCAAGTCCCTGGCGTACCTGGTCCCCGCTATTCGGCACGCTCAGGCCACCGGCACCACGGTTGTGGTGTCCACCGCCACCATCGCCTTGCAAACCCAGCTGGTGGAACGCGACCTCCCACGGCTTGCCGAGGCCCTGGAACCCCTGCTGGAGCGCGCCCCCACCTTTGCCATTCTCAAAGGCCGGTCCAACTACCTGTGCCTCAACAAACTCGCCCGCGACGAGGGACCCCGACGCCCCTCATCGAAGAGGAAGACCTCTCCTGGGTGGGCAAACAGGGTCGCGCGCCCTAGCCGACTGGGCGAATGACACCGACACTGGCGACCGCGATACCCTCAACCCGGGCGTGCCGGATCTCGCGTGGCGGCAGGTCAGCGTCACCTCTCGGGAATGCCTGGGGTCTTCCCGCTGCCCGCAGGGTGAGGATTGCTTCGCTGAACAGGCCCGCCGCAAAGCCCAAAAGGTGGATGTGGTGGTCACCAACCATGCCATGCTTGCCATTGACGCCCTTTCCGAGGTGAGTATCCTCCCGGAGCATGACGTGGTGATCATCGACGAGGGCCCACGAACTCGACGGCCGCATCACCGCCGTCGCCACCGCCGACCTGTCCGTCACCGCCCTCACCCTGGCTGCCAAGCGCGCCGGGAAGCTGGGCGGCACCAAGGATCACGACGTGAAGGTGACCGACCTTGCCAAGGAACTCGACGACGCCCTGGGTACCTGCGACGACGGCCGCTGGACAACCCTCCCCGAGCAGGTGCAACCCCGCTGCGCGCGCTTACCGACGCCCTGACGTCCCTGCGGTTTGCCATTGCCACCGCCCCGGATGGCGAGGCAACCAATGATCCCGAGAAGAACGCGGAACGCACGTCCCTCTCGGCACACCTGCAGGAACTGCACGATTCGATTATTCGCATGCTGGAAGTGTTCGCGGAGGATGATCCCGCCAAGCAGCGGGACGTCGTGTGGCTGACCCGTGATGACCGTCGCGGGGACTCCCTCAAGGTGGCGCCACTGTCGGTGGCTGGGCTGCTGCACAGCCAACTGTTTCTTGACAACACAGTGGTGTTGGCCAGCGCGACCCTTACCATCGGCGGCAATTTCAACGCTATGGCCGCCAGCTGGGGCTTGCCGAAAGGCAGTTGGGACAGCCTGGATGCGGGCACCCCGTTTGACCCGGCGAAGTCGGGAATTTTGTATTCCACCCGCCACCTTCCCCAGCCGGGGCGTGATGGTCTGTCGGAGGAGTTCTTGGACGAACTGGCCAGCTTGATCACTGCCGCCGGTGGACGCACGCTGGGGATTGTTTTTCCTCCCGACGCGCGGCGGTGCAGGCCACGGAGGCGATGCGGGCGCGGTTGCCTTTTGATATTTTCTGCCAGGGCGATGATTCGACTGGGGTGTTGGTGGACAAGTTTGCCAAGGATGAGAATTCCTGTTTGTTTGGCACGTTGTCACTGTGGCAGGGCGTGGATGTGCCGGGGAGTTCGTGTTCCCTTGTGGTGATCGACCGGATTCCTTTTTCCGCGTCCTGATGATCCGTTGCTGCAGGCCCGGAAGGAGGCTGCCGACGCGGAGGGCCGGAATGGTTTCATGGAGGTTGCCGCCACGCATGCGGCGTTGTTGATGGCGCAGGGCGCGGGGCGTTTACTGCGGCATGTGACGGATCGTGGTGTGGTGGCTGTGTTGGATAGTCGTTTTGCCACGAAACGTTATGGTGGGTTTTTGCGCAGTTCTATGCCAGCATTGTGGCAAACAAGCGATATCGCTGTTGTGACAGCGGCGTTACGTAGACTAGTTGCTAGCTAAATTGATACCGACCGATATTCTAGCCGCAAGTGAGAAGCTCACGCCCCCTTTTGGGGGTGCCGAAAATGTGGCATAAAACCTTTTTGTACACTAATTTCCCGGTCATTCCCTGGTGATTTATTTATCCCCACCAAGGTCTGTTTTTGCCCGGTTTTCTGTTGTACGGTGAGCCAATGAGTGATTTTTCCTGGCCAATACCGTTCACACCACTATCCAACGAGAGAGTTGCGCTCCGCGCCTTGCGTATAGAGGACGCAGATGCTGTTTATGAGGCAGCAATAGATCCGCAAATGCAGCGTTTTACTCCCATCCCTCTTGAATACAGCCGTTCCATGGCGGTGGAGTTCATTAACAAGCACAGCAGGCCACAATCAAGCCTGGTCTGGGCGATTGAACTTGCCGACAACCCAGGCCGTTACGCTGGGAATATTATGCTGAAGCTGCAATCGGAAAAGAACCGCAACGTGCTTGCCGATTACAGCACAGCCCCCTGGGCGCGGCGGCGCGGCACCATGACACAAGCGCTGCAACTTGTGCTGGATCACGCATTTAACAACTATATTCACCGGGTTGAACTTCGCGCTACTCTGGATAACACACCATCGCGCACTGTCGCGGAAAGAAATGGCTTCGTATTTGAAGGCGTGGCCCGCGATAGTGAATATATTCGTGGCGATTTTCACGATGTCGTGGTATACGCCAAGATCGCCAGTGACCACCAGTTAATGCCACCGAAGGCTTACAATTCCCCGCAATTGAAATCTGCATTCACTCAGGGCTCCCCGGTGCCTGTACGGAATTTCCGTTTTTAATTGTTCAGCAATGCCACAATGACGACGGCAAGTGTTGACGCGCCTTCCCACAGGCCCACAACCTTAGGTGTCCATTTTTTGCCGCGATGCGCCACCGACCACGGCATCCACCACGCCCTGACAGCGAGCACCGCGAAGACCACAACGCTCCACCACGACGAGTACCCAACAGCCGATAGGACTGCAGCAACCACCGTAACGACGCAGTGGTAGACCACCGAGCCAACAAACCACACATGGTCACCGCGCTCACGAATCAACGTTTTCACGTAGGGAATCGTCCCCACAAAATACAACGCCACCAACGCCGTGATCGTCCATAGGCGCGCATCTAGGGCCACCCCCACCACGCTGGACGCCAGCGGAACCATCACACAACTCGCCAGCACTGTCGCCTCCCCAGACAGCAGCGACCGTGGCCTGCGCCGATACATCTCCCACACAGCAACCCCCACCAGCGGAGCAAACACCACGCCCCACAGCACCACAGCCGGGTGCATCGCCACGACGATTATCGACGCCGCGGCAGACACACCGCCGTAAGTGGCAAGGGGACGTCGAAAAGCGGCCTTACGCGGACCCCTCGCCTTCACCCACAGCCCTAGCGCGAAGAACGCAAAATAGCCAGTCATCCATGCAACGGCCAGCGGAAGATGAATCCACGACGGTCCAGCCAGCCCCACACCCAGCAGCAGCGGAACCGTCACCATTACCCACGCACCATGCTGGTCGGGAACCCAACCAGTGTTTTTGCGCTTCCTCCGAGGCTTCTTCTGAGTCTTGGGCGCTTCCGTCGTCATTGTCGCTCCTCACATCACATGAAAAACCGGCCAGAGTAGCGTGTTACCCGTAGCCGGTTTCAGTGTAGCCGCAGTAGCGTTAGGGCTGCCTTAGGTCCCTGCCGGAATCACACCCAACGCGATGGGGCGTCGCACACACATCAGGTACGCCACCATCATGATGAGCTGGACGACAGGACAGACCAGCAACAAGCCAAAATAGGTTAAATAAGCGACAAAATACACGACAGCGACGAGCAGCCACAGGCCAATGGACTTCCCAAGATTATCCACGAACGCCTGCCAACCGCGGATAAACGCTTCCGCTATTGTGTTGCCAGGTTCAACCGCTGCGAACGGGACGTACATGAGCAGCACCATGGCGATCAGGCCAGGGATTGTGCACATCATTAACCCCACCTGAACAATCAGGAACACGGATAGCAGCGTGAAGAACGGGATGAGCAGGCCGCGCAGCGTGAAAAAAACGACCCAAATGTGATTGCCTCCCCCGGCACTGTCGGTAAGCATTACGCATGGAATTCAGCCAGAAAAACCAGCACCACCACCGCGCACGCGCAAACTAGAAGCAAAAATCAGCCAAGGAAGAACTTGGTCAAATATCATACCGACTCTGGTGGGGACATCGAAAAAGTCTTGCACAGCTAAAGCATCGAACACCGGGATGATGGGAATGATAAAAGTTATAGGTATCAATAGCACCACTCCCATGGATGTCGCCCATGGGATCCATTGCTGACCAAAATGCCTCACCCCGATGCTGATGGCATCAGTGACATTCAGTGTCGACGTTCCCACTATTGCTGATTCCACGGTTGCCAACCAGTACCAGGTTGACCTCCACCTTGATCGTTGCCGCCCTGCTGGCCACCGTAACCATAGCCCTGGTTCGGGGGTTGCTGGCCGCCTTGCTGCGGATTTCCACCAGGCTGCGGGTAGCCGAGTCTGGCCATATCCTGTTTGACCATAGCCTGCTTGGTTATAACCTGGCTGGCCATACCCAGGCTGGCTATATCCGCCCTGGGTACCACCAGTTGGGTCGTACCAAGGCTGTGTGCCAGGAGCTTGCGAACCAGGAGCGCCCGGGCCATATCCACCTGCGTGTGTGTCCTGACTTGTTGTCACACCCTGCGGCAAGACGATGGGCATCTGCTTGCACATACGGTAAGCGACGGCAAGGACAATCATCTGAAGAGGTGCAGTCACTAGCGTGCCTACCACCAACGTGCCACCCAAGAGGTTGATGAGGTAACACACAACTACCAGCAGGATCGATTGTCCCATATTGTTCTTAAACGCCCTGAAACCGTCACCAAAAATCTCGCCAATACTGGCGTTAGGGTTCGCAAAGGCAGCAACCATCACGTACATCCACATGACGGCCAAGACAATGGCCCCTAATCCGAACGTAAGCAGCGCCACTGGCAGAGTAGCAATACCCATCACAATCTGCACGAGGAAGGGTTTGCCCAGACCTGAGATCCTAAAGAAATCGGTGGTTTTGATCACTTCGCCCTGGGTCATGCGGAGGGCATTGCGGTAGGAGTTCAGTGTGAAGATCACGAACAGCACCATGCCCACGACAATGATGAGCATGAAAGCTATAGAGATCCCACCCAGGGCGAATGGGTTGAAGGCAGGCTCGGTAGTGGTGCTGTTGTAGCTGTCGTAGCTGTCATAACGTGAGTATGAAGAGCTGGTTGTGGATTCCTCCATTGAGATGATCCACCCCACAAACGCGAAGTACATGATGACAAAAGGAGCAGCAACGATCACCGAGGACAGCACCCACGGCACCCACTGCCTAGTGAAGTGATTCCATGCGATGCTCAGTGCATCCGACATGTTCAGCGTTTCGATGCCCATCTGACCAGACTGCTGCTGGCCAAACGGCTGTTGCCCATAGGGCTGAGGATAAGGTTGAGGATTATTCACAGTCATATAACCTTAGACGCTAATTCGCTACGACAAGGTTACGCCCTGTCACCATGAGGTAGCCAACAACCAATGCGATGTTTATCAGGGGAATCGTCACCAGGTTACCGATGCCCAATACCAGAGAGCCTGCAAAGCCGATCAGGCCAAGGAGCACAGCAAGGAGAATTGATTGCCCAATGTTGTTTTTGAACGCCGCGAACCCCTCAGAAAACGCCCTACCCACGGTAGAGTTATTGATGACAGCCGCTAAAGGAACATACATCAGCGCAAACATGGCGATGATACCAGGGATGACGAATAGCAACATACCTATATAGGTAATGATTCCACAGAGAATACTCACAATAAGCGGAGTCGCCAGACCTGAGAACTTGAAGAAATCCCCCACCGCAATGGTCTCGCCTTGGGTTACGCGGAAGGCATTTCGATAGCTATTAATCGAGTAGACAACGGCAACAACCCACATAAGGATGTAGAAGATCGCCATTGCCACAAGGCCCACACCGCTGGGTTCCGTCGTTTGCGTCGTGCTGAATGTCGTGGTCTCGGTCTTTGTCGTAGCCGTTGCCAAAACAATCACCATCATCACGGCGAAAGCACAAAGATGGACGCCATCATGGCAATCACAGACAGCACCCACGGAACCCACTGGCGTGAGAAGTGCCGCCATGCAACACTTATCGCATCTGGAGCATTTAGCGTTGGAAAACTTTGAGGATTCATAAATGTTAACTTATAACACCATGACACTTTTTTACTAAAAATCAGCGGTTCCCACAGCGCTCCCCAACCCTCTATTTAGGCAATTTCAAAGCTAAAACAGCAGGTCAAACCGCACTGCTTATATGAGCGCACATCGCAATTAATTTGCTGCACAATAGCTATATTTATGGAGTGGGAACAGCAACCACTGTCAACGACCCCGGATCAACCTCTGTATACCCGGCATCACGGACTGGCACGGCATCGGCACGCGCACACTGCTTGTCAAACTCCTCCGCAGAAATCTCACGAACCTGCAGATCAAACCCGTGCTCAGCCCACTGCAACACCCACTCGGGCGGCATCGCCGCAGCCAGCAACATCGCACCATGCCCCACCTGCGCCGCCGCCTTCCCCAGCGTCATACCCAGGTCACGCTGCACAAACACCGTCGGCACGTCCAGCCGCAGCGGTCCCGGGGCGTCGTCAGGCAGGTCCGTGCCACCGATCTGCAATCGGGACACCAGCGGATGCGTATCGACGACCGCCGTGGGCACGCACGCACGGGCCTTCGCCGTCCCACTTTCCACCGTCACCCCCGGCACATCATGCACATTATCCCAGGCGGTATTACGAGCGCGGCGGGCGATTTTGCGGATCCGCGCACCATACCAACTTTGCAACGCCTCAGCGTAGGCAGTGTCGCCGCCCGCACGGTCGTCTAAACAGCACGCCACCGTGGCCTTGGCCGCAGCCTCTAGCAGGTCCGTTTTCACTGGTGGATTCACCTTGGGAATATTCAGGATGATCGGCATGGACTGCACGGTCGACGGATCATCCGGGTTTTCCCCGTCACGATCGTCTGCCATGCAGCGTTGCAGGCGTTCGTGGGCTTTCAGCAGCAACGTGGGATCCATCACTGCTCCAGCGGGACGCGACGGAACGACCCATCGTCCAGGTCCGCCTCGTCAATCTCATCGCGGGAAATACCCAGGATGTATAGCACTTCGTCCAAGAAAGGATGGTTCACCGAGGCGTCCGCAACCTCCTGAAGCGCCGGCTTGGCGTTAAATGCGATACCCAGCCCCGCCGCAGAAAGCATGTCAATGTCATTGGCACCATCGCCCACGGCCACGGTCTGATGCAGCTGCATGCCGGAATCCTCAGCAAACTCCGTCAAAAACTCCGCCTTCGCCGCGCGGTCCACCACCTTGCCGATCACCCGGCCAGTGAGTTTCCCGTCCACAATTTCCAGCGTGTTGGCGCGAGTGTAATCCAATTCCAGCTCCTGGGACAATCCCTCTAGGACCTGGATAAAACCCCCAGATACCACGGCCGTCTTATACCCCATACGTTTCAAGGTACGGATGGTGGTGCGTGCGCCGGGGGTCAGCTGAATAGCACTGGCAACCTGGTCAATAACGGATACGTCCAAGCCTTTCAGTGTGGCCACACGCTCCCGCAACGACTGCTCAAAATCCAGTTCGCCACGCATAGCACGTTCGGTCACCGCAGCCACCTCGGCTTCTTTGCCCGCGTAGGAGGCGAGCATTTCAATCACTTCACCGGTGATCAGCGTGGAATCGCAGTCAAAGCAGATCAGGCGCTTTGAACGACGCACCAACCCCGCGCGCTCAATGGCAATATCCACCCCAATCTCGCGGGTGAGTTCCGCTAGTGCTTTACGCAGTGCCACACCACCGCCCGGTTTGGGGTCAGCGACCGTAACTTTCAATTCCAGGCCGGTCACTGGATAGTCGGCAATACCACGGATGGTGTCAATGTTGGCACCGTAGTCGGCCAGTGTTTGGCCGATACGGGAGATGTGTGAGGCAGTGACTGGGGCGCCGAGAACAACCACCGCGTGCGTCGATAAGGGGCGTGCAAAGTGCAGGTCACCTTTTAAGTTGCACGGTGACTTTCTGACCGTATGCTTTGAGAGTTTCGGTCAGCCCTTCGGTAAGGGTGTCAGCGCGGTCGGCATTGATGCCCACCAGGGCAGCTAGATTGAGTCGCCCCCTAAACAGTGACTGTTCCACGTCCAAAAGCTGGACGCGGTACGCGGATAACACGCGGAAGAATGCGCCGGAGACGCCTGGGCGGTCCGCACCCGCCACTGTGATCACCGCTGGGCTAAGGCCCGGGGTGAGGTTTACCGTAATGTCGTGCATGGTGTCGGTCGTTTCGGTCACGAGCGTCATTGTCTCACGATCATCACGGCAGATACGACATCACCCCCGGTCGGACCAACCAACCGGGGGTGATGTGTGCGTAGCAAGAGCAGGCAAACCCTTGTGGGCGAACCTAGTGCCTGCCGACGTGCGCCTCAGCGCGCATGCGCTCCACCATGTGCGGATAGTGCAGCTCGAAGGCGGGGCGCTCGGAACGGATACGCGGCAGCGACACGAAGTTGTGGCGCGGCGGCGGGCAGGATGTTGCCCATTCCAAGGAGTTGCCGTAGCCCCACGGATCGTCCACAGTGACGACCTCGCCGTAGCGCCAGGACTTGAAGATGTTCCAGATGAACGGGATCACAGACGCGCCCAGAATGAAGGCGGCGATAGTGGAAATCTGGTTGAACAGGGTGAACCCATCGGATTCAAGGTAGTCGGCATAACGACGCGGCATACCCATGTTGCCCAGCCAGTGCTGGATCAGGAAGGTGCCGTGGAAGCCCAGGAAGGTCATCCAGAAGTGGATCTTGCCCAGGCGCTCGTCCAGCATACGGCCCGTCATCTTCGGGGAACCAGAAGTACACGCCACCGTAGGAGGCGAACACGATGGTGCCAAACAGGGGTGTAGTGGAAGTGAGCAACAATGAAGTAGGTGTCAGAGATGTGGAAGTCCAGCGGCGGGGAGGCCATCATGACGCCGGTCAGGCCACCGAACAGGAAGGACACCATGAAACCGAAGGCGAAAATCATGGGGGTTTCCCATGTGAGGTGTCCGCGCCACATCGTGCCAAGCCAGTTGAAGAACTTCACGCCAGTGGGAACCGAAATCAGGAACGTCATGAAGGAGAAGAACGGCAGCAGGATAGCGCCGGTGACGAACATGTGGTGCGCCCACACTGCCATGGACAGCGTAGCGATGGACAGGGGTTGCAAACACCAGGCCCGCGTAGCCGAACATCGGCTTACGGGAGAACACCGGGGACAATCTCAGACACAATGCCGAAGAACGGCAGAGCCAGGACGTATACCTCAGGGGTGTCCGAAGAACCAGAACAGGTGCTGCCACAGGACGGCACCACCATTGGCAGGGTCGTAGATGTGGCCGCCCAGCTTGCGGTCGTACAGCACTCCCAGAGCGGCGGCGGTGAGCATCGGGAAGATCAGCAGCGCCAGGATAGAGGTAACAAAGATGTTCCAGGTGAAGATCGGCAGGCGGAACATGGTCATGCCCGGCGCGCGGAGGCACAGGATGGTCGTGATCATGTTGATGGCGGAGACGATGGTACCGATACCACCGACACCCACGCCGAGAATCCACATGTCAGAGCCAACGCCTGGGGAGTGGATGGAGTCCGAGAGCGGCGAGTACATGGTCCAGCCGAAGTCGGCGGCACCACCAGGGGTGAAGAAGCCCGACAGCATCAAAATGCCGCCCACTGCGGTGAGCCAGAAGCCAAATGCGTTCAGTCGGGGGAAGGCAACGTCGGGTGCGCCGATCTGCAACGGCATGACGTAGTTAGCAAAGCCCCACACCACGGGAGTGCCGTACAGCAGCAGCATCACGGTGCCGTGCATGGTAAATAGCTGGTTGAACTGCTCGTTGGACAGGTACTGCAAGCCGGGGCTGAACAGTTCGGCGCGGATGAGTAGCGCCATGAAGCCACCAAGGAAGAAGAAGCAGAAGGCCATAATGATGTACATCAGGCCCAGCATCTTATGGTCAGTTGTGGTGAGCATTTTCCAGGCCAGGCTACCCTTGCGGCCTGACCCGGTAGGTGCAGGCCGTGCAGGTGCGACCTCGTGGTCGCCCTTAGGCACTACAGCTGTCATAGGTTCCTCCTGACTACGCGATAACGCTGCACATGCACAGACACTGTGTGCGCAGAGTTACCCAAGTTTTATGCTGTATTGATGTTAGTGGAACCGTACTGCGTTTTTCCATCTTTACGGCGGGAAAGCCCACCTTCTACATTGTTGTTTTTTCGTAACGAATGCCCGCCACTAGCCGTTCTTGGGGGTGTTGTGCATGATTGAGCTTCATATTTCCTCCCTATCTGTGACAGGAAACACTTTCGAGGCTGGCACTGCAGGGGTGAGAAGATGATCATTCCACTAATCCCCTCCCCCACACGGGTTAAACCCAAGGTTGACCCCTGCGCACCGTCGCTAGCATCCCTCCCCTGAAAAGCGCGAAGCGACAGGGCGCAGGGCACGAGATGTGCAGATGAAGATTCCAGGGTCACCCTAGTTGGCTACGTAAACGTGGCTGCGGTTAAGGTCGTTGCGCTCCGCAATATCAAGGAGCGCAGTAGCCATATCTGGGGCAGTAATCATCCATCCGCGAGGTACGGGCGCTGAGGTGCTCAGGCGGTACCGATTTTTCGCTTTTCCAGGCCGAACGGGCTGAATTCGAGGCGCCCTTATTGCGGTCCACCTAGCATCACTTTCCCAGAGCACAATATCCATGCGCCGCATGTCGTCATAAGTAGCACCGAGAAAGTGCTGCAGTAAGGGCAGAACAATCCATAGCTTTTAACAGCCCTTGGTGCGCCCAGTGTTCAGCCACTTCAGACGAAATGACAACCAGCCGTTCAACACCATGTTGCCCCATTGCCGCAAGAAGATTCTTAGTGCCAGCGGAGTACAGCTGCGTGGGAGTGTTAGCTGTTCCAACACCAACGGTGCTCACAACCGCATCCACCCCTTCAAGCCAGGGAGTTAACGCATCGACATCAAGAATGTCCACTGCGGCCTTTGTTAGTCGCTCGTGGCTTATCTCCAGTTTTTTTCTGGGAGTTCTAGCCACAGCAATCACATCATGACCACGTGATAGCGCTTGCTCAACAACCGAACGCCCGACAGTCCCCGTAGCGCCAGGGTACAAGAATCTTCATCCGTATTTACTCCCCTAGAAAGTCCCAGTCGTCGTCTTCGGTGGCTTCGGCTTTGCCGATCACATAGGAGGAACCGGAGCCGGAGAAGAAGTCATGGTTTTTCATCAGAGCTGGGTGACAGCGCGGAGAGGATTGCCGGGGAGACGCGGGTGTCGTCGGCGGGGAAAAAGTCCTTCGTAGCCAAGGTTGTTCAGAGCCTTGTTGGCGTTGTAGCGGAGGAAGCGTTTAACGTCTTCGGTCCACCCCAGCTCGTCGTAGAGGTCTTCGGTGTATTGGGTTTCGTTTTCGTAGAGGTCGTAGAGGAGCTCAAAGGTGTATTCCTTCATTTCCTCGCGCTCGGACTCCGTGAGCGCTTCGAGCCCTTTTTGGTACTTGTAGCCGATGTAGTAGCCGTGGACGGCTTCGTCACGGATGATCAGACGGATCACATCGGCAGTGTTGGTGAGCTTCGCGTGGCTTGACCAGTGCATGGGCAGGTAGAAGCCGGAGTAGAAGAGGAAGGATTCGAGCAGCGTGGAGGCGACTTTGCGCTTGAGCGGGGCGTCGCCTTCGTAGTAGCTGAGGATAATCTCGGCTTTTTTCTGCAGATTCTCGTTTTCTTCGGACCAGCGGAACGCGTCGTTGATCTCGGGTGTGGACGCGAGCGTCATAAATATAGAGGAGTAACTTTTCGCGTGCACGGATTCCATGAAGGCAATGTTGGTGAGCACAGCTTCTTCATGGGGTGTCAGGGCGTCGGGAATCAGCGACACCGCGCCGACGGTTCCCTGAATGGTATCGAGCATGGTCAGCCCCGTGAACACCCGCATGGTTGTTTCTTGTTCGAGGGCGTTGAGGGTGTTCCAGCTTTTGATGTCGTTGGACAGCGGCACTTTTTCGGGGAGCCAGAAGTTTCCGGTGAGTCGGTCCCAGACCTCAAGGTCTTTTTCGTCTGGAATGGTATTCCAGTTGATGGCGCTGATGGGGCTGTTGCGCGATTCAGGATGGCTTTCGCGATGCGCAGGGGTTGCAGCAGTGAGCTTTTTGCCGTCACAGTCTTTGTCTCCTCGTGTGCAAAAACATTCAATCCGCCACACTACCACCATTTTTTACCGTGATATTCAACACACCCCTTCGTCCGCTGCCATTGCTTCCCGCCATTCTCCCCGATGCTTATCGACGCCCCACCTTCCGCAGCTATGTCCATAACCTAAACCTGTTACAAGCAGTTTATTTAGACGCTCATCGCATTAATCACGCAGAGGCGCGTTCTGCGGATGAGCAACCTTCATTTTGTCAAGTAACGCAAGCCAAACCATACCGAAAAAAATACGACCAAAAATGCCCTCCTACCAGCGAGTTAGGCAAGCATAAGTCGATTGATGGCATTGTAGACTCATGGCTATGAAACTCAGTGACACACTCGCAGAAGCGTTCAACAAGCAAGTAACCGCAGAACTTGAAGCCTCCCTGGTCTACCTCCAGCTCTCCTACATCCTCGACGACCTCGGCCTGGTGGGCATGCGCGACTGGATGAAAACCCAGTCCGAAGAGGAACTGACCCACGCACAGCAGTTCGCTGATCACATGCTGGACCGCGATGCCACTCCCTCAGATTGGCACCATCAACTCCCCCGCACTGAAGGTCACCAACGCCATCGAAGCTTTCGAGGCCTCCCTGGCTCACGAGCAGAAGATCTCCGGCATGATCCGCGACCTGGCTGCCGCCGCCCAGAACGAGGGCGACTTTGATTCCCGCCCACTTCTGGACACCTTCCTTCAAGAGCAGATCGAGGAAGAATCCACCGTCAAGGAAATTCTTGACCGCCTGCGCATGGTTGCAAACGATGGCTCCGGCCTGCTGCGCATGGACGCAGAACTCGGCGCACGCGAGGATTCCGACGACTAATTTGTCCCCCTTTATCTAATCCGATCTAACCCGGCTTATCATCTTAAGCCGGGTTTTTGCCTATCCAGGCCAGTATCGCGTCCACAACATGCTGGATGGCGGCCGTATTCTCCACTACTATCCCCCACTCATCCGCCTCTAATGGTTCGAGTGCATTCAGTTGAGAATCCAACAAGAGCGGGGGCATGAAATGCCCGATACGCGCTTCCATTCGGCTCGCAATGAGTGCGCGCGGCGCAACAAGATGAATAAACACCACATCCCCTGCGCACGGCGCAGAATATCGCGATAACTGCGTTTGAGCGCAGAGCAAGCCACCACAGAGCTGCCCGCTGCATCCATCCACCGCACCAAGGATTCAAGCCACGGCACACGGTCCGCATCGGTCAGCGGCACACATGCAGCCATTTTGGTTATGTTAGTTTCCGGGTGAAGATCATCCGCGTCTACAGCTGCTAGATCTAGATGCGCGCCCAACCGCGCCGCAACAGCACTTTTCCCGCTGCCCGATACCCCCCATGACCACATAATGCGCTGGTTTCATGCCACCCTTTCTCGGCACGACACATACCTATTTTAAATGATATACATCACACTTTTTACTAGGTGTGATCTTTTTTAGGATACTCGCTACCCAAGGGCTTCAGAAAAGCTGCAGGTCAACGACGTGGGCACCCCCACTTTTCCATAACTACTGTTCAAGGCTGCGACACTTTCCTTACACAATACTGAGAATTAGGGTAAAGATATGCTAGAAATAGCAGTGAGCACTTCCAACCGTACATCTGGATCGCAAGGAACTACAGTGACCTACACTCCGACTTCCCCCACCCCGCTTCTCGACCCAGTCCTGAAGGAACTCGGCACCGAGATCATCAGCGGGAAAATTCCCGCAGGGCAACGTTTCACCCTGCAGGACCTGTGTACCCGGTTTGGAATCTCACGCACCGTTGCCCGCGAAGTAATGCGAGCCCTTGAACAACTTAACCTTGTTCACGCTTCCCGACGCGTTGGCATCACAGTGCTGGAGAAGAAAGACTGGGCTGTATTCGATAAATCCGTCATCGCGTGGCGTCTAGAGACGCCCCAAGAACGCGATCTCCAGCTCCATTCACTCACCCAACTACGCATAGCCGTCGAACCCATCGCAGCCCGCGCAGCCGCCAACAACGCCAACCCTGAGGAACGCACACGGCTCGTGGAACTCTCCACCCTGATTTGCGACCTCGGCCGCAGTGGCATGGGCAACTCCCCCGACTTCCTCAACGCCGACATCGAATTCCACACCCTCATCTTGACCTCATCTCGCAACGAGATGTTCGCATCCCTCGCCTCCACCGTGGCAACGGTGCTGACCGGCCGCGCGCAATTGGGACTGCAACCCAACCATCCTTCCGACGAAGCACTCGACCACCACGAACGCCTCGCAGCCGCCATCGCTTCTGGCGAGGGCCTCGCCGCCGAGGACTATGCTCGCATGCTTGTCAGTGAAGCCCGCGAAAGCCTCGCAGTACTCACTCCCGCCTCCTAGAGTCGACCAATAGTGCTGGCTCACCACAAGCGACAATGTGGTGAGCCAGCACTATACATTTTCTAGCCGCACCCCAGCCCCCCCAAAAAAAACCTACAATGTGCAGCTCACGCAGCCTTCTACCTCAGTCCCCCTCCAGGGCGGTTTGCCGGAGGCGGATGTAGTAGATGGTTTTGATGCCTTTGCGCCAGGCGTAGATTTGAGCGCGGTTGATGTCGCGAGTGGTGGCGGTGTCTTTGAAGAACAGGGTGAGGGATAGCCCCTGGTCGACGTAGCGGGTGGCCACGGCGTAGGTGTCAATGATTTTCTCGTACCCGATGTCGTAGGCATCTTGGTAATAGTCGAGATTGTCGTTGGTCATGTAGGGCGCCGGGTAGTAGACGCGCCCGATTTTGCCTTCCTTGCGGATTTCTATCCGGGAGGCGATGGGGTGGATGGATGAGGTCGAATTGTTGATGTAGGAGATCGACCCAGTTGGTGGCACCGCCTGGAGGTAGCGGTTAAACATGCCATGTTTGGCCACCTTTTCTTTGAGTTCTGCCCATTCTTCTGTGGTGGGCGTGTGGATGCTGGACCGCGCGAAGATTTCCTTAACCTTGTCGGTGCGGGGCACGAACTCGGCAGGGTCGTAGCGGTCAAAGAATGTCCCGTTGGCATAGTCGGAGTCTTCGAATCCTTCGAAAACAGCGCCGCGTTCCTGGGCGATTGCGCAGGATGCTTTGATGCATTCGTACATGACGGCTGCAAAGTAGGCGTTGGTGAAGTCGAGTCCTTCTTCTGATCCGTAGTGGATGTGTTCGCGCCCGAAGAATCCGTGCAGGTTCATTTGGCCGAGCCCGATGGCGTGCGCGGCGTCGTTACCCTTTCGGATGGAGGGCACGGAGTCGAGCGAGGTTTGTTCGGATACGGCGGTGAGCCCGCGGATGGAGGTTTCGATGGTGCGGGAGAAGTCTGGGGAGTCGACGGCTTTGGCGATGTTGAGGGAGCCGAGGTTGCAGGAGATGTCTTCACCGACTTTGGCGTAGGTGAGGTCCGCGTTGAACTCTGAGGGGGTGGAGATTTGCAGGATCTCGGAGCAGAGATTGGAGTGGGTGATGCGGCCTGCGATGGGGTTGGCTTTGTTCACCGTGTCTTCAAACATGATGTAGGGGTAGCCGGATTCAAATTGGATCTCGGCGAGGGTTTGGAAGAATTGGCGCGCGTTGATCTTGGTTTTGCGGATGCGGTCGTCTTCCACCATCTCGTTGTAGTGTTCGGTGACGGAGATGTCGGCGAAGGGTTTGCCGTAGACGCGTTCGACATCGTAGGGGGAGAACAGGTACATGTCGTCGTTGCGTTTGGCCAGTTCGAAGGTGATGTCGGGGATGACCACGCCCAATGACAGGGTTTTGATGCGGATTTTTTCGTCCGCGTTTTCGCGCTTGGTGTCCAGGAACTTCATGATGTCCGGGTGGTGGGCGCTGAGGTAGACGGCCCCGCACCCCTGGCGCGCGCCGAGTTGGTTGGCGTAGGAGAAGGAGTCTTCGAGGAGCTTCATCACGGGGATGACGCCGGACGACTGGTTTTCAATGCGCTTGATGGGCGCTCCGGCTTCGCGGAGGTTGCTGAGCAGCAGAGCCACACCACCGCCACGTTTGGACAGCTGTAGTGCGGAGTTGATGGCGCGCCCGATGGACTCCATGTTGTCCTCAATGCGCAGCAGGAAGCAGGAGACGGGTTCGCCGCGCTGGGCCTTGCCGGAGTTGAGGAAGGTGGGCGTGGCGGGCTGGAAGCGTCCGCTCATGATTTCGTCGACAAGGCTCTCGGCGAGCTTGGTGTCACCCGCCGCGAGCGTGAGGGCGACCATGCAGACGCGATCTTCGTAGCGTTCGAGGTAGCGTCGGCCGTCGAAGGTTTGCAGGGTGTACGAGGTGTAGTACTTGTAGGCCCCAAGGAAGGTGGGGAACCGGAATTTCTTGGCGTAGGCGCGCTTGAACAGGGATTTGATGAAGTCGAAGGAGTACTGGTCAACAACCTCTTGTTCGTAGTAGTTGTTGCTCAGCAGGTAGTGGAATTTTTCCTCCAGGTCGTGGAAGAACACGGTGTTTTGGTTGACGTGCTGGAGGAAGAATTGGTTGGCCGCTTGACGATCCTTATCAAATTGGATGTTGCCGTTGTCATCCCACAGGTTTAACAGGGCATTCAGTGCGTGGTAGTCCAGTTCTTCACGCTCTGCCATGGTCTCGCTCAACGTCTGCAGCCTTTCCAATAGAAGTATGTGTGCGCTATCCGCGCGTATCGACGCCCGCTTCTCCCGCGGCGTCGTCATGTGGGTTACGGTTTAATCCTAGTTTTTCTGCGTTGTCCAGCAGTCCGGCGCGCAGGATGCGCACGTCTTCGTCGGTTCCGAGAAGTTCAAAACGGTACACGTACGGGACTCCCGTTTTGGCGGCTATCACGTCGCCTGCTTTGCCGTAATCGGTGCCAAAGTTGGTATTCCCCGAGGACACGACCGCGCGGATGAGGCTGCGGTTGTGTTCATTGTTGAGGAAACGAATAACTTGCCCTGGTACCGGACGGGGTTCGTTGCCGGATATGGAGGCCCCTCCCCCGTAGGTGGGACAGACCAGCACGTAGGGTTCATCCACGACGAGCGGAGGATCGTTCCGATGCAGCGGGATACGCGCGGAGGGCAGTCCCAGCTTGGTCACAAAGCGATGGGTGTTTCCCGTTGCCGAGGAAAAATACACCACAAGCATCTTGTATCGTCCATTCGTCTGTGTGGCATGAAAAAAGCCGCCCACGCATGCAACGGTATGGGCGACTGGAAACGCCTCCTTGACGGGGCGTCGTGAAGCCGCGTTAGTTAGGCAACAGCCGCAACGAGGCTGCGGATGCGCTCGGGGCGGAAACCGGACCAGTGCTCGCCGTTGGCTTCAACAACGGGTGCCTGGAGGTATCCGAGGGCCAGAACATAGTCGCGGGCTTCATCGTCCATGCTGATGTCTACGAGGGTGTAGTCCAAGCCAGCACGGTCCAGGGCCTTTTTGGTTGCGGTGCACTGCATGCAGGCGGGCTTGCTGTAGACGGTGATAGCCATGTTCTTCCCTCATCTGTTTGCGGTTTGCTCTTCTTGCGTGTTGTCCGGTAGCCGCTCCCTGCGGCCTGACCGGATCACATGAAGAAACACTATACTTTGTGCCTACCTAATTCAACTAGCACTACATATAGTAGTTACATCGTGAGTATTCCCAGCAAACCGCGCAATCTGGCCACTATATCTAGCCTGGTTTTGCGTGCCATGTGATTACAACGATGAAATTTGCCCGCTTCACACCCCCTAATATCCCTGCTCACCCACATCGCCCCCATCACCCCGCCATACGGCCAAAATGTGTCGTTTGACACATTTTTGATGACAAGTGCGCAGGTCGCCAAACCCTCAACCCGTACTTCACCCCAAAAAAGCACACTCGCAGCGCTGTGCGCTCCGAAGAAGTTCCACACGTGTAATTCAAAAGAATCCGCTTTTGTCAAATCGCATTCAAGCAGCCACTACACCCGCCCTGAGCAGCGCTTTCTTCACCTAAAGAGCACATAAAACCACCCGAAGAAAACCCCCACAGCCGCAACAAAAAACCGCCCACCATAACGGCGAGCGGCTTCCAACTCCCGGTGGTTTAGCCCTGACGAGCCTTGAACCGGGGCTCCTTCTTATTGATCACGTAGACCTTGCCACGACGACGCACGATCTGGGCGCCCGGCTTATTCTTCAGCGACCGAAGGGACTTACGGACCTTCATCGGGCGCTCCTTTCTCTCATGCGCGTACAGCGGCGCACATCACCACACGCCGCGTGTAATTTTTCGCTTACAGTTCCTTAACGCATAGCCCAGCTATGACACGAGGGACCATGTTATCGTATCGACCCCGTTTTAACAAACCAGATTGGCGCACTCCATTACCATAATTGTCATGGATAAACAGCACAGCACGGACCTCCGCACCCACATCCAGAGCAGCCTCAACGTCTCCCCCACCATCAATCCGCAGCACGAGATAGCCACGCGTGTGGACTTCCTCGCGGACTACCTGCTCCACACCGGGACTCAAGGGATATGTGCTGGGCATTTCCGGCGGCCAAGACTCCACCCTTGCGGGCCGCCTCGCACAACTCGCCGCAGAAAAAGTACGCGCACAGCAGGTCAACGCGGAGTTCTGGGCCGTGCGCCTCCCCTATGGAACCCAGGTAGACGAAGACGACGCCCAAACCGCGCTCCGCTTCATCCAGCCCGACCACAGCATCGTCATTAACATCAAGCAAGCCACTGATGCCATGGATAACGCCGTTGCCGCTGCGCTCGGGCGTGACGACCTCACCGATTTCAACCGCGGGAATGTCAAAGCCCGCCAACGCATGATCGCACAGTACGCCGTCGCCGGTGAGTACGGCTTGGCGGTCATTGGCACCGACCACGCGGCAGAAAACATCACCGGCTTTTTCACCAAGTTCGGCGACGGCGGTGCCGACATCCTGCCGCTCGCGGGCCTAACCAAACGCCAGGGGGCTGCACTACTCCGCGAACTCGGCGCACCCGAATCCACCTGGGCGAAGGTGCCCACCGCCGACCTTGAGGACACGCGGCCGTCGTTACCCGACGAAGAAGCCCTGGGCGTCAGCTACACCGACATCGACACCTACCTGGAAACCGACCAACCGCTTACCGACGCCGCCCGCACCCGCCTCGAACACCTGTGGCGGGTTGGTGAACACAAACGCCACCTGCCCATCACGCCCTTCGACACGTGGTGGCGCGCTTAACGACGCCGCGACCCCGTAATAAAGCCGTACACCGTCAGCACCACCAACGCGCCACCCACAGCGCTGGCCCAGGTGCTGAGATCAAAGAACCCCTGGTTGAGGTCCACATTGAAAAACATCGAGCCGAGGTAGCCGCCGACCATCGAGCCGATAATGCCCAACAGCATGGTGAGAATGATCCCACCGCGCTGTTCTCCAGGCATCACCATCTTCGCAATCGCACCAGACAGAAAACCAAGCAACATCCAAGCGGGGATACTCATGGCCCCCACTATAAACGCAGAAGCGACATCAGCGCCGAGTACAGTAACAACAATGAAACATCACCTTACTGACGACACCATGCTCAACGACCTCGGCGTGCTCCTCCACCGCATCCGCGCTGCCTACGACATTCCCGCCCATGGAGTGCGCGCCGGGGACATCGGCGGTTGGGTAGATTCCCCCGACCGGCTTACCCTCAACGGCTGGATTACTGACGACGCCCAAGCCTACGATGACGCCACCATCACAGGGGCCGCACTGGTCACTGGAAACGCCCGAATTTACGAATCCGCCACCATCGACGAAACCGCACGCGTCAGCGGCAATGCCGCAATCTGCGGTCACGCCTGCATCGGATATGGCGCTCACGTCCACGGCGACATCACCATCGACGGCCGCGCCTGGATCGAAGACGCTGACCTCTCCCACCCCTCCCACTTCCTTATTGTCACCCCACTTGGGCGTGCTGGCGAGAACGCCCAGCTCACCCGTTGCCCCAATGGCTCCTACACCGTCACCCACGGCGACTGGATCGGCTCACTCGATGACTTCGCTGCCGCGTTTGATGGTGCCGAGTACGCGCTGTTCGCGGACCTCGCTCGCGCGCACATCAACGGTGCGTGAGCTCTTAGCTTGGCAGACGCAGTGTCATCAGTGCAGAGATACCCACCGCTGCGGCACCGAAGAAGATGGCGGGAATCGCGGCGTCGGTAAACGCGGTCGGGGTGAGCTGGCCGTCGTAGGCAAGGAAAATGGCGGTGAGTCCGGCGACACCAAACACAACGCCCACCTCACGGATCGTGGAGTTCGTGCCCGAGGCGGTCGCTTGCTCCTCAGGGGCCATGCCGACGAGTACCGCGTTGACAATCGGAGAGACGACCAGACCCATGCCCACACCAGCGATAATCATGGCTGGGATCATGCTGCGATAAGACATGTCAGGGGCGAGTATGGCGGCGATCCATGTTAGTCCGCTAGCGAGAAGAATAAGTCCTACGAAAATAACGGGACGGTTGCCGATACGCCCAGCAAGCCATCCTGAGATGGGTGCAACAAAGTGGGGCGAGCGTCCACGGCATTGTCTTCACCCCAGCTTCGAGAGGGTTGTTACCCAACACGACCTGGAAGAACTGGGAAAGAAGAAATATCGATCCGTACGTTCCGAAGGCAAAGAGAAAAGTCACCACGTTGGCCATGCTGAAACTGCCGTTTCTAAACATGCTCAGGGGCAGAACTGGGTGCGACATGCGTGCCTCCCAGATGAGAAATGCTAGGAGAAAAGCAATGCCACCGATGATGCTGACAAGAATCCCCGTGCTGGTCCAGCCTTTGTCGTTACCGCGGGAAATGCCGTAGGTAAGAGCAAAAACACCAATGACGGCGAGTATGACACCGAGCAGGTCAAGTTTCTGCGCCTTGCCATAGCTTTCCGGGATTACCCAGTAAATCAGCGCGAGGCAGGCAATGCCTACCGGGACATTGATCCAGAAGGCTGCTTCCCAGTTCACGCCCTCAACGACAATCCCACCGATGAGCGGGCCAAGAGCAACGCCCAAACCGGCAATACCTCCCCATATTCCAATGGCTGCTGCGCGAAAACGCTCTGGAACCGAGGTGCTGAGCAATGTGAGAGAAAGCGGGAAAAGGGCTGCCGCACCCACACCTTGGAGTGTTCGCGCAGCGATGAGCATCCAGGGCTCGGTGCTGAGTCCACACAGCAGAGAGGCGACGGTAAACAATGTGAGTCCCCCGGCAAAGATGCAACGCCTGCCACAACGATCGGCCACCCCAGATGACGTCAGGACCAGGGATGCGAAGGCGAGGGTGTAGGCATTGACAAACCAGCTGAGCTGCTCGAATGTTGCCCCGAGTTCCCGGCCTATGACGGGAAGGGCGTTGGTGACAATGAGGTTGTCAAGCGATGCCATGAACATAGGCAGCGAGACAGTGAGGATGATGAGCCAGATCGGACGGGTTGGTTGCGTTGATTGTTGCGGCTCTGTGCCTTGGGTTTCCGTATTGAGGGTTTCCACTGTTGTTTCCTCCTTGCGAGATGGAGTTCCTTGTGCGGTGTGCAACGTACGATGCGCAAGTTTGGTTGTAATCAATTGATTACAACCAAACTTAGTGTGTGTTGCCCAGCGAGTCAACAGCCCCCAGCAATCCGCAGGCAGGTGATGATAATGTGGCAACGTGGCCCACAAGAACGCACCGCACGAACCCCGCGAGACCCCTGCCAAAGCAGAACGCCTCCCAGCCGCGGAGCGGCGCGAAAACATGCTTGCCGCCGCCAGCAAAGTCTTTGGCAACCTCGGGTACACGGGTGCAACGACCGACGCCATAGCCAAAGCTGCCGGAGTGAGCCAATCCTATGTCGTGCGAACCTTTGGATCGAAAGAAAACCTATTTGCCGAGGCGTCGGAACGCGCACTCACCCGCATCAAAGATGCTTTCACTCAGGTAACACAGGAAACCAAAGGGGACGACCTCAAGGAAACCATGGGACGCGCCTACGTCGAACTTATGGCCGACCAGTCAAATCTGCTGATCGTCATGCATCTGTTCACCATGGGACAACACCCCCGCTTCGGCCCCATCGCACGCGCCGGTTTTCTTGAGATTTATCGCGTGATTTATGATGCGTTAGACATGGATACAGACGCCGCAAACGAATTCCTAGCGCAAGGAATGCTCAACAACGTACTGCTCGGGATTGGGCTAGTGGAAGTAAGTGATGCCAGCGGACTCAAAAGCAGAGACGAAGTATACAAACTTATGCAAGGCATTTTCCAACAAGATACCGACGCCGTCTTTGGTCACCTGCGCGCACGCGACGAGAGCAGCGAGACCTAGAATCCGGCACCACCACAGCCTTGAACAACGTTAGTGCACAACGTTTGCATGGAAGTTTGCTTATGCCCAGGCACCAAAATGGGGCTTTTTCGAGCTTGAGCATAAGCAGATTTTACGGGGGATCACAATGACACCGTTCAAACCTTGACGCGACGAGGTTGCGGCCTATCAAACTGCCATCCCAGGCCATCATTAGTGCAAAGTTTGTGCCCGGACAGCAGTGAACCTTGTTAACCATCCGCCATCACCAACCCCCTACACCGCTTCCCGAATCATCGCGTAGGAGAGCGTTTCTGGCAGCGTCGACACCTCGGCAACCACGCTAAAGCCGTAGCGCTCGTAGAGTCGGCGGCTGGCATCGGTGGTTGCTTCGAGGAAAACGGGGGCGGGCTGGGCGTCGATAAGCGCGAGGCGGCGCCGCAGCAGCGCAGAGCCGATGCCTTGCCCACGCACGTCCGGCGAGGTGGCGATGTCGTGGAGGTACCAGTGCGGGCTGTCGGGTTGATGCAGGTCAACGGCTTTCTGATGCTTGGCCCCGCGGAGTTCGGCGGGCAGACGGCCTCGAACCAGGCCGCGCAGGGTTTCCTTCCAGCCGTATTCGTCGTCGATATCGAGCATGTCGGGGGTTTCAAAGGTGAGCGCCCCGAGTACACGGCCGTCTGTGGAGCCATCAGGACCACGTCCACGCTGTCACTCCCCGCAGGCCGACTCCCCATTCGCATTCGGCTTTGATCACGTGCCTGCGTATGCGGGGGCTGGGGGCAATGGCCTTCCACACAGGGTCGTCCATGAAGGCATCGGCAAAGAGTTCCGACACCTGCGGAATATGCTCATCTGTTGCTGTAACGATATGCACCATTATTTCGCCAGCCGTTCCCACAACACCCCGCGATGCCATGCTTTCCGACTTGTCATACCTATCTACCCTAAAAAGAAAAAAACCGGTACAGCACCGCTATTACACCTTTATCGACGCCCCGGAACAGCGCAGGTACGTACGCTGGAAGCTACGCATACTGAAGGAGCAACAGCCATGCCCACCACACTTGTAGCCGGGGCAACCGGATACCTCGGACGCTATATTGTTGCAGAACTCCACCGCCGCGGGCACACGGTTCGCGCCATTGTTCGCGACCGCAGCCGCGCGACCGTTGAAGGTGCCTACGGCGCACCGAGCCTTGATGGTCTTGTCGACGACTGGGCCATAGGAAACGTCACCGACTCAGTGTTCACTCAGGACGTGGCGGCGGGGGTGGATCATGTGGTGTCCGCACTGGGGGTGACACGCCAAAAAGCAGACCCGTGGAACATCGATAACCGCGCCAACCAGAGCATCCTCGCCTCGGCGCTGAGGCATGGTGCCAGCTCCTTCACCTACATCAATGCGCTTGGTGCCGAGACCTGCCCCGCCGAACTCACCCGCGCCAAAACGGCCTTTGCGCGGGCTTTGGAGTCTGCGGATATCGCGTCCACCGTTATTAACCCGTCCGCCTATTTCTCTGACGCGGCGGAACTGCTCACTATGGCCAAGCGTGGGTTAGTCCCCCTCTTCGCACCGGACATACGCCTCAACCCCATTCATGGTGCCGACCTCGCGGCTTACACCGTGGAACAGCTAGAACAGGGAAGCACCGGATCCTTCGACATCGGCGGGCCGGATATTTTTACCTGGAAGGAACTGGCCACCACCGCATTTCAGGCGGTGGGTAAGAAACCACGCATTGTGAAAAGTACCCGGTTGGACACTGCCACCAGTCTTGGGTTTTGTCGGCCTATTCAACTCGCGACTTGCCGACACCATCCGCTTTGCCACCTGGAGTATGCAGCATGATTGCGTTGCACCCACAACGGGCACTCACCATATTGCGGATTTCTTTCGGGAGTATGCGGGAAGATAGACGAGAACCCAACCCCCACACCGGGGGTGAAATTCCCCACGCACCGTGAACTTTGAACATCACCTGAACCGAACCTTCCAGGCATTATGCTAAAAATAGGTTAACCTAACCTCATCAAAAACCACATTTTTCACCCCATAACGTGCAGCGCATCCCCATACGGCACCCCCGTTAGGCGAGTACCGTGGAGTTAGCTCTCCACAACTATTTCTGACTCATCCGAACGGAGTACTGCCATGTCCGTCACCACATCCCGATCTATCTTGTCCGAAGGCAACGCAGCCGCGTTGGCTGCCCTGCGCACCGCATTGGGCGGCGATTCTTCCGTAAGCACCCGCGAACTGGACCGCATGGCCCTAGCTGTGGATGCCTCCCACTACCTGCACACCCCGGATGCGGTGATGCGTGCGAAGTCCCCGACCGACGTGGGCGTCGCTATGCGCGTTGCTGCCGAGATGGGCTGGCCACTGACGTTCCGCGGCGGCGGCACGAGCCTGTCTGGTCAGGCACTGTCGGAGGGTTTGACGGTGGATGTCCGCAGGCATTTCCGCGGCATGGAGGTTCTGGATGGCGGCCTGCGTGTGCGCGTCCAGCCGGGGCTAACCATTGCGCAGGTCAATGGGGCGCTGGCGCGTCATGGCAGGAAGCTGGGGCCGGACCCGGCGTCGTCAATTGCTTGCACCATCGGCGGCATGATCGCCAACAATTCCTCGGGCATGACCTGCGGAACCACGGCGAACGCCTACCGCACCATCGATTCCATGACCATCGCTCTCCCCAGCGGAACGGTGGTGGATACGGCATCGCCGCAGGCAGACGACATTCTGCGCACCCACGAGCCCGCGCTGGTGGAGGTGCTGGAGCGGCTGCGCGACACGCTGCGCGGCGACAAGTACCGCGCGGATATTGAACGTCGCTACGCCATCAAGAACACCATGGGCTACGGCATCAATTCCTTCCTTGATTTCGATACGCCCGCCAAGATTCTTGAGCACCTGATGATCGGCTCGGAAGGCACCCTGGGGTTCGTCGCGGAGGCCGTGTTCAATACCGTACCCGTGCCCAAGCGCACCGCCACCGGGCTGCTTATGTTTGATTCACTCGACGCCGCCACTGAGGCCCTGCCCAAGCTCGTCTACTCGGGTGCCGATGTGGTGGAGCTTATCGACGCCGCCTCCATCCGCGCCATGGGTCCCGATGCCTCGTCCGTGCTCCCGAAGGGCTTCAACGTGGATCAGCATGCTTCGCTACTGGTGGAGTACCAGGCTATGGATGATGAAGGCATCGCCGAGCACATCGCCACTGGTGAGGCCACATTTGAACAACTTGATGGCCTCTCCACTCCCCCAGAAATGACCAACGAGGCATCCCGGCGCGCCCAAATGTGGGTGATGCGCAACGGCCTGTACACAAAGATCATGCGTAGCCGTCCGAAGGGCACGATGGCGCTGCTGGAGGACATTGCTGTGCCCATGGAGCAGCTCGGCGGTGTGTGTACTGAACTGCAGGTGCTGTTTGATAAGCACAACTATGATGGCGCGGTGATTTTCGGCCACGCGAAGAACGGCAATATTCACTTCCTGGTCACGGAGGATTTTGCTGGTCCTGAGTCCTTGAACCGTTACGACCAGTTCACCGAGGACATGGTGGAGTTGGTGTTGCGCGAGCAGGGCACGTTGAAGGCCGAGCACGGCACTGGACGCATCATGTCCCCGTTTGTGCACCGTCAATACGGTGATGATCTGTATCAGGCCATGGTGGACGTGAAGAACGCCTGCGATCCAAAGCGGATTCTCAACCCTGGCACGATCATCACTGACGATCCGCAGCTGCATCTCAAGCACATCAAGCCCACCGACCCGGTTCGTCAGATCATTGATGACTGCGTGGAGTGTGGCTACTGCGAACCCGTGTGCCCATCCCAGCACCTGACCACGACACCCCGCCAACGCATTGTGATCCAGCGCGCCATCGCTGCTTGTGAGGCCACCGGTGCCTATGACCTGGCGGAACGCCTGAAAGAGCAGGAGGTGTACGATGTCGTCCAAACCTGCGCCGTGGATGGTATGTGCCTGACGGCCTGCCCCGTGAAAATCAACACTGGTGATCTGATTCGCGCAAAGCGGCGGGAAACCCAGAACGAGACTCTGGACAAGGGCTGGAAAGTTGCGGCAGAGCACTGGGACATGGTGCTGCGCGGGGCGTCGTTAGGCATGACCACGACCCATGCGTTGCCGACAACACCGCTGCGTGGGGCCCTGGGGTTGGCACGTAAAGCCCTGAGCGAAGACATCGTGCCTACCCTGACCAGTGAACTTCCCGGCGGCGGCAAGGTGCGCAAGCCGCAAACGGTGCCCAACCCGGATGCCATTTTCATGCCCGCGTGTGTGGGCACCATGTTTTGGCACCGAGCATGCTTGCGGCACCGGCGTGGGCGGCGCGGTGCGGGAACTCGCGGCCTACGCGGGCCTGCGACTCAGCACGCCGGCGGGTGTTCAGGAACTCTGCTGTGGTACCCCTGGAAGTCGAAGGGTCTGGCCAAGGGCTGTGAGGTGATGAAGGACAAGCTCACCTCCTGGATTGTCCAGCACACCCACCACGGGCGGATTCCACTGGTGTGCGACAACGTGTCCTGCACGGAAGGCATTGTTGTGGCGTTGAAGAACGCCGGGGTTGAGGGCATTACCGTCATGGATGCCACGGAATGGGTGGCCACCTATGTCGCGCCGGTGCTTCCGCCGCTGGCCAAGGCTCGCAAAGCGGCGGTGCACCCGACCTGTTCCTCCACGCACCTGGGCGTCAACGATGCGCTCATGATGCTGGCCGGACTGGTCGCGGACGAGGCCATCATTCCCGACGGCTGGCGCTGCTGCGCCTTTGCCGGTGACCGCGGCCTGCTCCACGAGGAACTCACCGCCACCGCTACCCACGACGAGGCACGCTCCGTCAAGCACCTTGATGCCGACTTGTTCCTGTCCTGCAACCGCACCTGCGAACTCGGCATGACCCGCACCACGGGACACACCTATGTGCATGTGTTGGAGGAGCTTGCGGCGCGCGTCGCTGATCGGGCGGGAACGCGCTGACCGCAGCACCGACCTGGCTGAGTGTTCTACCCAGCGAGGTCGGTGAGTACCCGTACGACCGACGCGCCGTAACCCCCACCAAATAAAATCGCGTGGACCAGCAGGGGCGGCAACTGGTACCAGGGCACCCGCTCGTGCCATCCGTCAGCCAGCGGATAGGTGTTGTTGTAGGCGATGAACGCATCCTTACCGAACCCGCCAAACAAGAGCATCATGGCCAGATCCACTTCGCGATGTGCATAGTACGCCGCCGGATCAATCAACCAGTTCCGCCCCTCCACATCCACCAGACGATTCCCACCCCACAGATCACCGTGCACCAATGCTGGTGGCTCATCCGGCCCACACAAATCCACTGCTTTGGGCAGAAGCTCGTCAAAAAGACGCTGCACCCCACTCGGAACAGCACCCATCGCCGTGGCCTGCGTAATGAGCGGCTGGACACGCCTATACACATAAAAGTCCGGCCACGACTGCGTCGGCGTCAGATCGACCTCCACCGAGCCAAGAAAACCCGAGTCGTCCCCATCAATCCCGCCGAAATGCGGCTGCGGAACCTGGTGTAGTTCCGCCAAAGCTGGTGCCAAGATCAGCTTCCGAGGTGAACGTGCGGCCGCCCTCCTCAATCCACTCCAACATCAACCCGCGTGACGACGCCCTGACAACCTCCGGCACACCCAATGTTTCCGGCGCTGTATCCCGCAGGGCTTTTAAGCCACGCGCCTCCCGCTCAAACATCTGCTTTTTTTGGGTTTCTGATGTGCTTTTAGGAAATATGATGTATCTGGAGTATCAACGCGAAAAAGCCTGGGAAATATCACCGCCCGAAAGGGGTGTTACACCGGTGATAGTGAGGCCGTCAGTTAGTTCCGCCGGGAGTTGTGAGTAGTGCATAAAGCCCAGACTACCTGGTTATTTACTCTTACGCGGCCACCCATACACCGCCACAATGAATAGGAAAAGTGCGGCGCCGGAGGTCACATAAATAAACGAACCCCAGTTATAGGTGTCATCCACACCCAGCAGATCCCGTACCCAGAAGTAAGCGGCAGCGCCTATGGCCAGCGTCAACCATCGCAACACCAAACTACGCAGGCTAATGTCAATAACAATCGGCCTGTCATTGAAGGTGAAACGTATTTCTTTCTTGTCCGACACGGTAATATTCCTTATTCCCTTGGCGGGCAAAGAACAGATCATCACAAGTAGTAATATCACACTGACTATCGTTAGCATTTGTTATATGAATATTTCCCTTCATTTTTATTATTTTGCTAGTAATATTTTTCAGTATGCCAAAATTTTCTCAACGTATTAGTAGTGCATGTGCCACAATGATCCTGACCGCAGGGGCGCTAGCCATAACAGCGACAGCTCCCGCCGTGGCCGCTCCCGTCGACAATCCCACCATTGACCCGGTGGGATACAACATTGTCAACGGTGTGCAAGACCAAGAGCATCCGATTACTGTCGCCGATATCACCAAAGACACCGGCAGCAGCAGCACACCCTCATCCCTGGGTACGCACCCCATCCTGGAGCAGGACAACGTTGAAGAAAAAATCATTGAGGGCGATTCCCGTACCCAAGTCACCACGACCACCGAAGCACCATTCCGTTGGGTGGGGCTCATCACCTACACCACGCAAGCTGGTGGAACTGGTCGATGCACAGGTTCACTTGTCGCCGCCGATACCGTGGTCACCGCAGGACATTGCCTCAATAAAAACGGCAGCAACATCACCTTCACACCGGGCCAAAACGGCGCAGACAAGCGCTTTCGCACGGCCAAAGCAAGCCAAGTCTGGTACGACAAAACTGGCAGTGCCGCTGGCCACGATTGGGGTGTAATCAAACTGGAAACACCCATTGGTTCCGACGTCGGCTGGTTCGGCATGCGCACGCCCGACCCTGGATCCCTCAACGGCAGCTTTGCCACCGTCATCGGATATCCCGGCGACAAACCATTCGGCACTATGTGGAAGGGTCGCAACAAGATCCTGAAAGCCAACAAACTACAGGCACATTACTCCGCCGATACCTCCGACGGCGAGTCTGGCGCATCCATAGTTGACGACACCGCCATCATCTACGGCATCCACACCAGCGGCACCAACCAACAAAACTGGGGAACACTACTCACTGGCGAGTTATTCAACACGATCGTGAACATTTCCAAACGGGAGGTGGAGGGCTAAGAGATGCCTACCACCTGGTGCGCTGGGCGTCGATAAGCGCTTATTCAAACGATCTTGAGTACAAATTTTTATTTGTGCTAGGTGAGGTCACCAGTAATTAAAGAGGTGACATGTGGAAGCAACAGAGAATATCAACGCCGCATTGCGTGCGCTGGCTGACCAGAACCGTCGGGCAATCTTGCGGGTGATTCGTTCGGGGCCACAGCCCGTCGGCGCGGTGGCGGAAACGGTTGGACTATCGCAGCAAACGACATCGCACCACCTACGCACTCTTCACAAAGCGGGTCTGGCGGCCCTCAGCACAGACCGTACGCGTCATTTGTATGCGGTTAACACCGATGGACTTGCTGCGGTGCGCTCCTACCTTGATGAATTCTGGCCTGACAAGCTCGCCACCCTGAAATCTGTCATCGAGCAGCGGGAGGCGAAGAATGGCTGAGTTCCAGGACTTCATCGACATCGCTACACCACCCGAAACCGTATTCGACTACCTGACCACCAACGAAGGCATGACGGCGTGGATGGGGCAATACGCTGACCTCGACCCGACACCAGGTGGGCAGTTTGCCGTTGACATCGCTGGCCACCCCGTGCGAGGCGAATACCTGGTGGTCGAGCCCTACAGACGTGTGGTGTTCACATGGGGTTTTGCGGGCAGCGACCACTTGCCCGCCGGAGCCTCCACGGTGGAATTCCTTTTGGTACCCATTGACGGCGGCACCCGTGTTGAGCTGCGCCACTTCAACCTTCCAGAAACCGAAGTCGCAGGCCACAAGCACGGTTGGACTCATTTCCTACCTCGTTTGAAAACTGCGGGCGCAGAGGCACGACGCCGGACCAGATCACTGGGAACCCCTCCCCGACTGAAAGGAATCGGTTCCATGACCGCCTACGAGATCGTGAAAAACTACCACCAGGCGTGGACGACAGGTGACATTGAGTTGGCCATGTCCTACATCGCCGACAACATGACATGCCGGGCGCCCGGTGTTGACCTGACTACCAAGCAGGATTATCGGGACTTCATTGCGGGATTCGCCCCACGTCTCACCGGGATCGGCGAGATCGCGGAGTTCGCTGACGGCGACAAGGTTGCGTTGTTTTACTACCCAAAGACCGCCGTCACGGATACCGCCCCGCTGCGGAACTCTTCACGGTGCACAACGGCGTGATCACTGAAAGCGTCTTAATTTTCGACCGGCTCTCCCTATGCGCCGCAGAAGAAAGGCTAAACCCATGGCAGCCATGACACCTGAACAGCAGGCACTTATTCAGCGCATTCAGTCGTTGGTGACTGACCAGTCAGATGTGAGAGAGGTTTCGATGTTCGGCGGGCGCGCGATCATGGTCAACGACAAGATGATCGTCAGCGCAGGAAAAGCCGGTGACCTCCTAGTTCGCGTTGACGCAGACCAGCATGACGCGCTCCTTTCAGAACCCGGTGCTGCTCAAGCCGAAATGGGTGCGGGGCGACGCATGGGGCCAGGTTGGATTACTGTCAGCTCCGAAGCTATCGCTGACGATGAATGCCTGAGTTTCTGGGTCGACGCGGCCATGAGCTACAACAAGGCCGTCACCCGCGCCAACCAGAACTAAAAAACCCGGTCACAGCATCTCTACTGTGACCGGGTTTTTATCTGTGGAGCTAACGGGACTCGAACCCGTGACCCCCACACTGCCAGTGTGGTGCGCTACCAGCTGCGCCATAGCCCCTTGGTGGACTCCTCAAATGTACACGCTGCACTCATGTTGCCACAAATCAGCAGGCACAAGGCATAATGCGTCATGTCGAGGAGTCGCTACAGAACTCAGTGTTAGCTTCCTGTTACTTGAGCAACCCAGGCGTCGCTGACTTGCTGGCTGCTGTCCACAACAGAGACATCTTGACCATCTTTGTTGATCACGCGTGGTGAAGAAACGCCACGGCCGAGCCCTTCCAGCTTGGAGGTGTTGGTGTCCTTCATCTTCAGGAAGGCATCTTTTTCTTTCTCATCCTTGATGGCTTTGGTGACATCCTCGGAGGCACCAAGTGTTTCAGCGGCTTTGGCGAACTGCTCGTTGTCCCACTTGTTGTACACGTCTTTCTGGTTGTTCATCAGCATGGCGCGGAAGTTCCAGTAGAGGTTTGCGTCGCCGCTCTTGGCTACGGCGAGCGCCGCAGTGCCCGCGCGAGTGGAGTGGCCTTTGTCGGCATCCTGGCCGCGATCCAAGAAGTTGAGGGTGCGGACGTTCACCACGAGCTTGCCTTGATCGATCGCGTCTTTCATGGCATCGTCGCTGGCGATGGCCAATTCAGAGCAGTGGGGGCAGGAGAAGTCTTCGTAGAGGTCTACTGTGGGCGTCTCGGCGGTTGCGGAGGCGCTTTTCAGCGTCACAGCGTCATCGGCAAAGGTTTCAGTGAAGGAAACGTTTTGCTTCTCCCACTGTGCTGCGATGTCGTTAGAACCACCGCCACCGCCGTGTGACTTTTTGGCCGTTGATCACAATGTAGCCCACCACAACGGCAGCAATGACGATCACGGCGAGCAGCGCCCAGAGGAATCCGTTGCTGCTTTCGTTGGGGGACTTGATTTTGGAACTCGTGAATTTAATCCTCGTGAAACAACTAGAAAGGAAAGCGCAGGGTCTCATAAACTCTTACGAACTTAACTCCGTAAGAGTTTATGCGCCATGCGCCTTAAATGCACTGTCAGCGATTGTTCGCGGCTACTACATAGCTGCTATGTATAGTTACACGTAGAGGGCCCATTTCTTGAAAGGCCACTTCACTACCCACGCCGCTCCCAGCAGCAAATACCAGGTCGCGGAGTATTTCTGACAAGTATGTCCATGCTGTGACGTTGGCGTTGTAGCCGCCTCCGCCGAAGCATCCGCAATCGATGGTCAGCCCCGCGCCCACGCGGAGATGATGCCTGCGATGAACACAGCGAAGATGACGCCGGATACCGCAGCTGTGGCCCGGAGGAAAATACCCGCGAGCAGCATGACCCCCAGCGCGATTTCGACGACAGGGCAGTGCGGTGCCGATGAGGTCTGAGACGTCTCTGCTGAATAGCTCGTACGCGGCCACGGATTGTTTGGTGGTCACAGGGGTCGGCCAGTTTCTGCCAACCGCTGACAAAGCCAGACGACGGCGAGTCCGAATCGGGCGATGAACCCGATGGCGGTGGTGACCATCGCCGTCGTTATTCTTACCCGACTCAGCGTGCGCGGAATCGGCACCGCCCGCGTCGGCGTTGTTGGGAGTTAACGTCGTAGACACAGCACCCAACTTTAGTGGGTTTGGGCGGAAATGACTACCACGCAGCACGCCACCCAAACGTCACAGGCACATTACCCACCGAGCACGTCGTCTACGAGCTCGGCGGCCTCAGACTGCACTTTGGCCAGGTGTTCTTCGCCGAGGAAGGACTCAGCGTAGATCTTGTATTTGTCCTCGGTACCGGACGGCCGCGCAGCAAACCATGCGTTTTCGGTGCAGACTTTGAGTCCGCCGATGGGTGCGCCGTTTCCTGGAGCGTGGGTGAGCTTCGCGGTGATCTCTTCCCCGGCCAACGTGGTTGCCGTCACCTGTTCGGGTGACAAGGCTTTCAACACGGCCTTTTGCTCGCGCGTGGCGTTGGCATCGGTGCGGGCGTAGACGGGTGCACCGTATTGTTCCGCCAGCTCGGCGTAACGCTGCGATGGGGTTTTTCCGGTCACTGCGGTGATTTCAGAGGCCAGCAGGTCAGGGATGATGCCGTCTTTGTCAGTGGACCACACGGTCCCGTCGTGCCGGAGGAAGGAGGCACCTGCGGATTCCTCACCACCGAAGCCGATGGTGCCGTCGATAAGCCCTGGCACAAACCACTTGAAGCCAACAGGAACTTCCTCAAGGCGGCGTCCCAGTGCGCCGACCACGCGGTCGATCATGGAGGAAGAAACCAAGGTTTTACCCACAGCCGTCTCGGGCGACCAGCCGGGCGATTGCCAAACAAATACTCAATGGCCACAGCCAGGTAGTGGTTGGGGTTCATCAGGCCAAAAGTCGGGGTGACAATGCCGTGGCGGTCGGCATCAGCGTCGTTACCGGTTGCGATGTCGAACTTAGAGCGATTGTGCACCAGGGACGCCATGGAGTTGGGCGAGGGCAGTCCATGCGGATCTTGCCATCGGTGTCTAATGTCATGAAACGCCAGGTTGCGTCCACCTTGGGGTTGACCACGGTGAGGTTGAGTCGGTGGGCGTCGGCAATGGCACCCCAGTAATCTACGGATGCGCCGCCCATAGGGTCGGCACCAGATGCTCAGTCCAGAGCTGCGGATTGCCTCAATGTTTACCACATTGGGCAGGTCAGCAATGTAGGGTGTCCAGGTAGTTGTAGGGGTACAGCGGGGAATCCAGTACGCCGGAAACAGGTACGCGTTTCACCCCGGTCAATCCTGCGCGCAGCAGTTCGTTGGCGCGGTTCGCAATCCAATCGGTGGCATCGGTGTCGGCCGGGCCGCCGTTGGGTGGGATTGTATTTAAAGCCGCCGTCGCGGGGCGGATTATGTGAGGGGAGTGATAACAATGCCGTCGGCACGTTTTCGGGTCGGTACCGGTGACACCACCAGGGAGTTTGGCGTTGTGGGCAGGATGGCGTGCGACACTGCCGGGGTTGGGGTGTAGCGCCCGCGGTCGTCGACAAGCACAGGAACATCGTTAGCCAGCAACACCTCAAGCGCAGATACCATCGCGGGTTCGGAAAGCGCATGGGTGTCGCGACCGATGAAGATGGGGCCGTTGATGCCTTGCTGCGTGCGGTAATCCACAATCGCTTGGGTGGTGGCGTGAATGTGGTTTTCATTGAACGCGGAATCAAGGGAGGAACCGCGGTGCCCGGATGTTCCAAAAGCGACCTGCTGGTCGGGGTTTTCTACATCGGGAATGCGTGTGTAATAGGCGGTGACCACCTCGGCGATGTCGATAAGGTCCCGATCTTCCGCCACAAGACCTGCACGTTCATGTGCCATAATTGTCTCCTTAACAAAACTCGAACTATAAATGACGCTAGTTAACGTCTATCTTGCTCTGATTTTCGCCTGCCCGCACGATACGTGACGCATCTCCCTCCCCAACAGCACGTTTTCCACTACATTCCAAAGAATGGGCATCATTCCACCTAGCATTCGCGACATCCTTACCGTTGGCATCGGTGCCGCACTCGGGGCGGTCACACGCTTCCTGATCACGAGCACTATACCGGTGGGCGGCCTCTGGTCGCTCTTAGCCATCAACATCGCAGGCTGCTTCCTCATGGGCCTCATCCGCCCAGGGTTGTTCTGGGGCAGAGGTTTCCTCGGTGGGTTCACCAGCTTCAGCACCTACATGCTGTTCGCCCATCACCTGTTTATCGACGCCCCTCCCTTCCAAGCCGCAACCTACCTTCTTGTCACCAGTGCTTCCTGCATTGGCGCCTGGATACTTGGCGATTGGATCCATTCTTTCGAGACCAGAGGCTGCGGCATGACGACCATCCTTCAGATAGCTTTTTGGAGGATTCCTCGAGGCAGCCTCCGCTACCTCCCTCTGTCGGCTCCCCACGGACTTCTCCTCGCCAACACCATAGCCTGTTTCCTCCTCGGGCTATCCCAGCACAGTCCCTTCCTTGCCGTCGGCATCGCCGGGGCCCTTTCCACGTGGTCAAGCCTTGCCGCACATCTCGGACCGCTCCTTCGCACCTCCCGCGCACGGTTTGTCCGAAGTATCTGCGCCACCACGCTGTGCGGATATGCCGCGATTCTTATCGGCTTATCCGTATAGTTCAGGTCATGGATCTTAAAGACTTCCAATATTCAGAATCAATACTTATCGACGCCCCCGCACACCACGTCTACGATCTTGTCACCGATGTCACCCGCACCGGCGAATGGAGCCCCATCGTAGAAACCTGCTGGTGGAAAGAACCTTCCGACCACGCCGAAGTTGGGGCGTGGTTCATTGGACGCAACGTCACTCCCGAACGCACATGGGAAAGCCAGATCCCTCGTCACCGAAGCTCAGCGACCCATCGCATTTCAGTGGGCCGTCAACGGTGGCGTTGTCCGCTGGGGATACACCATCGCCCCCACCGATACCGGGTGTGAACTCACCGAAACCTGGGAGTTGACCCAGCAAGGACTCGACTTTTTCCGCGAAAAATACGGCGACGACGCTGAAAACCAACTCGCCGACCGCCGAGCAGCGGCACTAGCAGGTATCCCCGCTACTTTGGTTCGTATCAAAGAAATTGCCGAAACCGCCGCGTAACAGAGGGTGGGTGGGGTGCCGGTGCGCCCACAGGCAGACACAACACCCCACCCACACTATCTGGAATTATCAATGCTGGCAGTAACCTACTCTCCCACACCCTCCCAGGTGCAGTACCATCAGCGCCCACAGACTTAGCAACCGGGTTCGAAAAGGACAACCGGGCGTGACCCTGCGACTATCACCACCAACACACCCAACACAACAACACCCACCAACAGCAGCGGTGTTGTGTCAGACACTGCACAGCAGACCACGAAACCACACACACCACCCACGGCAGCACGCCTTCTGTCCTTCACCAATCCCTTTTGTGTTGTCAACACACGCACATGTTTTCCACAACCCGTGGCACACCACCACCATTACCATGGTGTGTGTTTGTGTCGGTTATATTAGTATCGGTCATCTCACAACACCTTGCGATGCTTCCAACTCCGACCTATCAACCCCCTCATCTTCAGGGAACCTCAACAGAAACCTCATCTCACAACAGGCTTCCCGCTTAGATGCTTTCAGCGGTTATCCCTCCCGCACATAGCCAACCAGCCATGCCACCGGCGTGACAACTGGCACACTAGAGGTACGTCCATCCCGGTCCTCTCGTACTAGGGACAGCCTTGTTCAAGTTTCCACGCGCGCGGCGGATAGAGACCGAACTGTCTCACGACGTTCTAAACCCAGCTCGCGTGCCGCTTTAATGGGCGAACAGCCCAACCCTTGGGACCTACTCCAGCCCCAGGATGCGACGAGCCGACATCGAGGTGCCAAACCATCCCGTCGATATGAACTCTTGGGGAAGATCAGCCTGTTATCCCCGGGGTACCTTTTATCCGTTGAGCGACACCACACCCACACGTTGATGCCGGATCACTAGTCCCTGCTTTCGCACCTGCTCCACCCGTCAGTGTCACAGTCAAGCTCCCTTACTGCACTTACACTCTACAAACCTGATTACCAACCAAGCCGAGGGAACCTTTGGGCGCCTCCGTTACCATTTAGGAGGCAACCGCCCCAGTTAAACTACCCACCAGGCACTGTCCCAAAAACCCGATCAGGGCCTCACAGTTAGATGCACACAACAACCAGGTGGTATTTCACCAATGACTCCACACCCACTAGCGTGAATGCTTCCACGTCTCCCACCCTATCCTACACAAGCTGCAGCACACACCAATACCAAGCCAAGTAAAGGTCCCGGGGTCTTTTCGTCCTGCCGCGCGAAACGAGCATCTTTACTCGTACTGCAATTTCACCGGGCCTATGGTTGAGACAGCAGGGAAGTCGTTACGCCATTCGTGCAGGTCGGAACTTACCCGACAAGGAATTTCGCTACCTTAGGATGGTTATAGTTACCACCGCCGTTTACTGGGGCTTCAATTACCCGCCTCACACACCACACAGGTGTGCTCACGAGTCCTCTTAACCTTCCAGCACTGGCAGGCGTCAGTCCGTATACCTCGACTTGCAACGTCTTCGCACGGACCTGTGTTTTTAATAAACAGTCGCTTCCCTCACTTCTCTGCGGCCACACACAACGCACACCGCACAAGGGTGATTGCCGCACATGGCCCCCCTTCTCCCGAAGTTACGGGGGCATTTTTGCCGAGTTCCTTAACCATAGTTCACCCGAACGCCTTAGTATCCTCAACCAGACCACCTGTGTCGGTTTCCGGTACGGGCCGTGCACACACATCGCTAGAGGCTTTTCTCGACAGCACAGGCACATCAAACATCCCCAACAATCTGGGTACGCATCACGCCTCACCCTATATGCAGAACGGATTTACCTATCCTACGGGCCACACGCTTACACCACAATCCAATAAGTGGCCTTGACTACCAATCTGTGTCACCCCATCGCTTGGCTACCAACGATCAAGATCCCACGCACCACACACCAAACCAACACCAAAAGCATTGATCCCGCGGTGGTGGGTGGTTAGTACAACCGAGTCACCACTTGTCGCGCATACACGGGTACGGGACTATCAACCCGTTATCCATCGACTACGCCTGTCGGCCTCGCCTTAGGTCCCGACTCACCCTGGGAAGATTAGCTTCACCCAGGAACCCTTAGTCATCCGGCGAACACGTTTTCCACATGTTTTTCGCTACTCATGCCTGCATTCTCACTCGCACACACTCCACCACCACTTCCGTGACAGCTTCTCAGCGTGCACGACGCTCCCCTACCCAACACACACCAAAAATGCGTGTTGCCGCGGTTTCGGCGGTGTACTTTAAAAGCCCCACTCACATTATCGGCGCATCACCACTCAAATCCAGTGAGCTATTACGCACTCTTTCAAGGATGGCTGCTTCTAAGCCAACCTCCTGGCTGTCTTCGCGATGACACCTCCTTTTTCCACTCAGCACACCCTTAGGGGCCTTAACCGACGATCTGGGCTGTTTCCCTCTCGACGTCACGGAGCTTATCCCCCGCCGTCTCACCGCCACGCTCGCATATTATTGGCATTCGGAGTTTAGCTGGCATCGCTAAGATGATCGTCCCGCATCAACCAACCAGTCGCTCTACCACCAACAACAACCACGCAACGCTGCACCTAAATGCATTTCGGGGAGAACCAGCTATCACGGAGTTTGATTGGCCTTTCACCCCTACCCACAGCTCATCCCCTCAGTTTTCAACCTAAGTGGGTTCGCGCCTCCACAATGTTTTACCACCGCTTCACACTGGCCATGGGTAGATCACCCCGCTTCGGGTCCAGAACATGCCACCACATTCACCCTCATTAGGATTCGCTTTCGCTACGACTACCCCACACACAGGGTTAACCTCGCGACATGCCGCTGACTCGCAGGCTCATTCTTCAAAAGGCACGCCACCACCCCACACAAACAGGGGCTATGACGGATTGTAAGCACACGGTTTCAGGAACTATTTCACTCCCCTCCCGGGGTACTTTTCACCCTTCCCTCACGGTACTAACTACACTATCGGTCACGCCAAGTATTCAGGCTTACCGGGTGGTCCCGGCAGATTCACAGCAGATTCCACGAGCCCGCTGCTACTCGGGAAAAATACGCACACACCCCAACCACATGTCTTCAGGTACCGGACTCTCACCGTCTACGGCAGGCGATTCCACACCACTTCCCCTAACACACAATCCAAGGGTGCCACGCCAGTGGTAGCCAGCCAGACACACGCATCCCACAACCCCCTACACGCAACCCCTACCAAGTATCATCCACGCATAGAGTTTAGCCATCACCTCCGCCTTCGCTCGCCACTACTAACGGAATCACATATTGTTTTCTTCTCCTACGGGTACTGAGATGTTTCACTTCCCCGCGTAACCCCCATACCACCTATTTCATTCAGCAGCAGGTGACCGCACATAACCACGGCCGGGTTTCCCCATTCGGACATCCTCGGATCAACGCTTAATCGGCAACTCCCCGAGGCTTAACGCAGCCCTTCACGTCCTTCATCGGCTTGACATGCCCAGGCATCCACCGTGCGCCCTGACAACAAACACACCACACCATCCGGCGGTGCGCCACACGAAAAACACACACAAAACAACACAAAAGAAATTAAACAGAAAAATGATTTCGCGTCCACTATACAGTTCTCACACAACACCACCCCACCACCAGCAACAACAAGCATTACCAGCAGACAAGGGCTTAAGAGTCCACAGCTTATTGTGTGGGACACCCAACAGCCACACCAAGCACCACACCCCTTTTATAGATACACACCACCAATATTCTCCCTAGAAAGGAGGTGATCCAGCCGCACCTTCCGGTACGGCTACCTTGTTACGACTTCGTCCCAATCGCCAATCCCACCTTCGACCACTCCCCCCACCACAGGTGGTGGTTAGGCCATGGGCTTCGGGTGTTACCAACTTTCATGACGTGACGGGCGGTGTGTACAAGGCCCGGGAACGTATTCACCGCAGCGTTGCTGATCTGCGATTACTAGCGACTCCGACTTCATGGGGTCGAGTTGCAGACCCCAATCCGAACTGAGGCCGGCTTTAAGAGATTAGCTTCACTTCACAGTGTCGCAACCCGTTGTACCGACCATTGTAGGCATGTGTGAAGCCCTGCATAAAGGGCATGATGATTTGACGTCATCCCCACCTTCCTCCGAGTTGACCCCGGCAGTTTCTCAGTGAGTCCCCACCAAAAATGTGCTGGCAACATAAAGACAGGGGTTGCGCTCGTTGCGGGACTTAACCCAACATCTCACGACACGAGCTGACGACAACCATGCACCACCTGTGCACCAACCACAAGGGAAGACGTATCTCTACGCCGATCTGGTGCATGTCAAACCCAGGTAAGGTTCTTCTGCGTTGCATCGAAATTAATCCACATGTCTAGCGCTTGTGTGCCCCTGTCAATTCCTTTTGAGTTTTAGCCTTGCGGCCGTACTCCTAGTGCGGGGCGCTGAATGCGTTAGCAGTATGGCACAGACTGCAAACACACAGCCCACACCTAGCGCCCACCGTGTTACAGCATGGACTCACCAGGTATCTAATCCTGTTCGGCCCCCATGCTTTCGCCCTCAGCGCCAGTAACTGCCCAGCAACCCGCCTCTGCCATCGGTGTTCCTCCTGACATCTGCGCATTTCACCGCCATACCAGGAATTCCAGTTACCCCTCATAGCACTTAGTCGTGCCCCATCGCCTGCACGCCTGGAGCAGCCTTCGAATTTCTACAGACGACGCGACACACCACCCATGAGCCTTTACGCCCAGTAACCGGACAACGCTTGCACTCCTACGTATTACCGTGCAGGGCTGCTGGCAATGTAGTTAGGCTGGATGCTTCTTCTCCACGGTACCGTCACCCACCAAGGTGGGCTTCCGTCCCAAGCGAAAGGAGCTTAACCCGAAGGCCGTCATCCCCCAATGATGGGCGTCGCTGTCATCAGGCTTTCGCGCCCACTGTGCAATATTCCCCACTGCTGCCTCCTGTAGTGGAGTCTGGGCCGTCCTCAGTCCCACTGTGGCTGTCCACCCTCCCCAGGCCGGCCACCTGTCGCCGCCTGGTAGGCCACCCCACCAACAAGCTGATAGGCTGCGGCCCATCCCACACCGCAAAAGGCTTCCACCATGACTACAGCCATGGCCTTCGTATGTGGTATTAGACCCAGCCTCCCAGGCTTATCCATCCTACAGTGCGCAGACCGCCCACGCGTTACTCACCCGTTCGCACACTCGAGTACGCACTCACCAAACAGTGGCAGGCCTTCGCTGTCTGACTCTGCATGTGCTGGGTACACGCCGCCAGCGTCTCGTCCCGAGCCAGGATCAAACTCTCCAACACAACACACCATGCGCATACTGCAGCAAAATGCGTGTGTGTGTGCAAAACAAAACAAAACAAAATAAAAATAGTGCTTTCCAAGCGTGTATCTCCTGACAGAGCACACACCCTCACCACTACCAGGTCGTGGTGCAGTGTGACACCCACACAACGATACAGTAGTGTGGGTGTGTGTAGTACTGGTAGCGTTACGAGTTTCCTCACACAACA